>Ga0172368_10000935_pt1 | contig 40968 bp, 30 predicted proteins | sample Lak11m_FD_114540 | JGI IMG/M metagenome (GOLD analysis project Ga0172368, IMG submission 114540) | Freshwater microbial communities from Kabuno Bay, South-Kivu, Congo - kab_022012_11m | ecosystem: Environmental > Aquatic > Freshwater > Lake | place: Democratic Republic of the Congo: South-Kivu... | reverse complement strand
CTCTGAACAAAACTCCCGTTATTGATCACGGCCTGCATGAACTCATCGGTGACCTTGACCGAGATGTTGGCACCGGTGACCTTCCCCTTGAGGGTTTTGGCATCGATGAAATTCTCGGCATCCGGGTGCTTGATGGAAATGCTCAGCATCAGGGCCCCGCGCCGTCCGTCCTGGGCCACCTCGCGGGTGGAATTGGAATAGCGCTCCATAAAAGGGACCACCCCTGTGGAAGTCAGTGCCGAGTTCATCACCGGGCTCATGGTTGGCCGGATATGGCTCAGGTCGTGCCCCACTCCGCCGCGCCGTTTCATCAGCTGAACCTGCTCCTGGTCAATCTTCATGATGCCGCCATAGGAATCCGAGGGGCCTTCATTTCCAATGACAAAACAGTTTGAAAGGGAGGATATCTGATAGGGATTGCCAATGCCGGTCATCGGTCCACCCTGCGGGATGATATAGGAAAAGTGCGAGAGCAGCACGAATACCTGCTCTTCAGTCATGGGATTCGGATACCGCTTTTCGATACGGGCGATCTCACGGGCCATTCTCCGGTGCATATCGTCCGGAGTCTCTTCATATATGTTCCCATGCGAGTCTTTCAACGCATACTTGCTAACCCAAACAGTGGCAGCCAGTTCATCCCCGCCGAAATATTTCCGCGAAGCTTCTATTGCCTCTTCATAAGTATACGTCTTCCGCCCCGTTCCCGTTTTCACTGACATATCCTCAATGTACATGGCACTATAAAAAAGTGAAGATCAATTGTTTAGACAAGGTTTGATAAAAAATGAGGGGGCTTTAGCCCTGTTATCAAATTTAAGGGGGGAGTCAGAGAAAGGAAAATCTATTTTATTAACAGAACCGGATTTACCCGGGTAACCCTCTTGACAATCAGAAGTTTGTCCCGTTCATATCCATTTATCAACATCAATTGTTCAATTTTTTTCCATTAAATAACTAATAATTAGGCCGGTAGACCCCTTCTGATTTTCCATGTAATTGAGGGCCAGGTTTCCTGTTTGAGACAGGTATTTCTGATCCGAAGCGAATTTTTTTATCAGGTCCGATAATTGATTCCGATCCTTGAATGAAAAGGCTGAACCGGCCCGTATCAGGTCATGTGCTTCCCTGAATTTCTGCCAGTTAGGACCGAAAAGCACAGGCAAGCCATAGGCTGTCGGTTCAAGTATGTTATGGATCCCCTTCCCGAAACCACCCCCGATGAGGGCCAGGCTTCCCAGGGAGTACAACCCGGCCAGGTGCCCGATCGAATCCACCAGCAATATCTTCCAATCCCCATCCTCAATATCTTTCACCTCACTATACCTCACCATACCTCCACCATACCTCACTTCTATCTCTTTCAGATGATGTTCACTGACATCATGCGGAGCCACAATCAACTTCCAACCCGCCAGGATATCCTTAAGATCAGGGGAGGACCACACCTCAGCCAGCATTTTCTCTTCCGCCGGCCATGTACTCCCGGCAATGAGTATTGGCCGCTCTTTCTCCTTTCTCCTTTCTCCTTTCTCCATCATGACAGCGTCCACCCTTGTATCTCCCGCCATCGTCACCTGGGTGATTCCATGCCTCTTGAGCAGCTGAAGAGAAGATCCGTCCTGCACGAAAATATGCCGGAACAGGCTGATCCGCTTCAGGAACGGGCGGCCCCAAATCTTAAACAGGTACTGATTTTCCCTGAACTGCGCCGATACCAGGTAAGACGGAATATCAAGGCGGTTGAGGCTGGTCAGGAGGTTGGGCCAGAAATCATATTTGACGAGTATGAACCGGTCGGGTTTGAGCTTCCGAATCAGTCTGACCATATTCCTGCGGGTATCCAGGGGAAGGTAGAACACCAGGTCAGCCCCCGGGTAATCTTTTCTGATTGTGAAGCCTGACGGGCTGAAGAAGCTGACCAGGATCCGGTCATCAGGATTTTTCTCTTTCCATTGCCCGATCAGGGAGCGTCCCTGTTCAAACTCACCCAGGGAGGCTGCATGCATCCAAAGGGTCCGCCTTGCAGGATCGGGCGAGTATTCATCCAGGCGGCTCCGGTATTCCCTGCGGCCCCCGATCCAGTTACGTGCCTTCCCCGATACAGGCGAAATTGCCAGGATCAGTAGGTAGAAGATCCGGATGCCAATCTGGTACAGGAAAAGCACTGTCAATAGTAGTAAAAAGTACCGGTTGCTTTTTTATTGACCGGGAATATCCACCCAGCCCTGATCCCAAAGAGAAAATCATGGCGTTTCAGGTTCTCCGGGCCCCGGATGTCATAAAGCCAGTCGCGCCTGCACATGGTCCAGGCCTGGTGAAAATCGAAACCCACGTAGAAATTGAGGGGTTGCCTGTGGTCGAGATGCAGGTACCCGATAAACTCATTGATGGCAAATCCATTGGTGAGGTAGTCAAACATCTTGGCATAGTCATCGGTGATTACCGGGATATTGTTTTCCTCCTGCCGGAACGAGGTCTTGTATTCCATAAATCCGGCCGAACCTGTGATCATCAACCCTGAATTCCTGTTGGGCCCGAAAATGGGGAAAATTTTTCCCGCGCGGATGCCGGCATAGTACCCCCTCTCGTAATAGAGGACCTCCATCTGTTCCCCGTAGTTCGTGATGAAATATCCGTACTGGTCCTGAACACCCCTGAGAATGCTGTCTCCCTTCCACTTGTTGCCGAAAAAATAGGTGAAATCGGCAGAAAGGAGCCAGTTGGATTGGGTTTTCAGCATATAGGACAAGCCTGCGCCCATGTTCATTCCATAGCGGTTTGCGATGTCTCCTGCCGGAATATGGCTGCTGACGTGGAAACCGAACATGTTGACCAGCATGGCGGTATCCGTCACCGTCTGACCCCGTGCCAGGAATGGCAAGGATAGGAAGACAAGGGCCAGGAATCGCTTTGCCATAATAAGGTTGATTTGGATGGTAAAGATACTAAAACCGTGCTTAACTTTTTTTAACGAAAGCCTTCACGGCAACAGGCAAAGATTAGTACCTTGCATGGATAACCTGAATTTAATTTTAAATCATCCCATGCGAAAAGATTTTACTACCCTGTCAGGCCTCTTGGGCCTGCTGGTCATCGTGCTGTCTCTCGGTTTTACCCAGCCGGCCGACAAAAAAGAAAAAAAGGAAGAGGCAAAAAAAGAGCCTGTTTCCTCCTCGACCTTCAGCGCGCTAAAGTTCCGGAGCATCGGGCCCGCCTTTACATCGGGCCGGATTGCGGATATCGCGGTGAATCCCAGGAATTACAGTGAATATTATGTGGGTGTCGCAGCAGGGGGCGTATGGAAAACCTCCAATAACGGAACCACCTGGAAACCTGTTTTTGACAATGCCGGTTCCTGGTCAGTGGGACCGGTTGCAGTGGATCCGAACAATCCCGACGTTGTCTGGGTCGGATCGGGCGAGTATAACTCCCAGCGTGCCATCGGTTATGGCGACGGGGTTTACAAATCGACCGATGCAGGCGGTTCGTTCAAGAACATGGGCCTGACCAAATCGGAACATATCGGGCGCATCCGGATCGATCCCCGCAATTCCGACGTGGTGTATGTATCCTGCCAGGGACCTCTCTGGGGCCCCGGCGGCGACCGGGGACTATTCAAGACCACCGATGGCGGAGCCACCTGGACCGAGATCCTGCATATCAGCGAAAATACGGGTATTTCCGACGTGGAAATGGATCCAAGGAACCCGGATGTCATCTATGTGACCTCCTATCAGCGGAGAAGGCACGTCTGGACCCTGGTGGACGGCGGCCCCGAGTCAGCCATCCATAAAACCACCGATGCAGGCAAAACCTTCAACAAGATCAATGGCGGCCTGCCTGGCGGAGACCTTGGGCGCATCGGCCTTGCCATTTCACCGGTCAATCCCGATGTTCTGTATGCCGTGGTTGAGGCCCCGGAGCGCAAGGGCGGTATCTGGCGGACCACCAACGGCGGCAAGAACTGGGAAAAGATGAGCGACCACCAATCGGGTGTCGGGCAATATTATAACCGGATATATTGCGACCTGTGGGATGTCGACCGGGTGTACGGCATGGAGACGGTTGCCGCGGTAACCGATGACGGAGGACACACCTGGACTGATCTGGGGGAAGACCTGAAACATGTCGACAACCACTGTTTCTGGATGGACCCGCGTGACAAGAACCATTACATCATCGGCTGTGACGGGGGTGTTTACGAAAGTTTCGACCGGGCCAAAACCTGGCTTTTCAAGGGCAACCTGCCCGTCACCCAGTTCTACCGGGTGGCCGTTGACAACGACTTGCCCTTCTATAATGTGTACGGCGGAACCCAGGACAACAACTCGTTCGGCGGGCCGTCGCGCGTGGTACGGAACATCGGAGCGGTCAACGACGACTGGTGGGTTACCTGCGGAGGTGACGGTTTCTTCCAGCAGATCGATCCCACCAATCCGGATATCGTCTACTCGGAAAGCCAGTACGGAGGACTCGTGAGATATGACCGCAAGAGCGGCGAAGCCGTCGGGATCCAGCCGGTCGAGGGGCTCGGTGACGCCTACCGGTGGAACTGGAACACACCCCTTTTGATATCCAAATTTGATCATAAGACTCTCTATTTTGCAGCCAATAAGCTGTTTAAGTCGACGAATTACGGGAATAAATGGGAAGTGATATCCCCCGACCTGACCCGCCAGATGGACCGGAACAAGCTGCCGGTAATGGGCGTTGTCCAGAATATCGATGCAGTTGCCAAAAACAATTCCACTTCCGTCTGGGGTAACATCGTCTCCCTGGCCGAATCGCCTCTCAAGCCGGGAACCCTGTTCGTGGGAACTGATGACGGGCTGATCCAGATAACGACCGACGACGGGAAGAACTGGACGAAGATCGAGTCGGTACCCGGAGTTCCGGAAATGACCTATGTGAGCTGCATCCTGGCCGACAAGTTTGATCCGAACACGCTCTATGTCAGCTTCAGCAACCTCAAGCGGGCCGATTTCAAGCCTTATGTCCTCAAGAGCACCGACCTGGGCAAGACATGGAACTCCATTGCTTCCAACCTTCCCGAGAACGGTCCGGTCCATGCCATCCAGCAGGACCCGATCATGAAAGAACTTCTCTTCATCGGCAATGAATTCGGCTTCTGGTTCTCGAATGACGGCGGGGCCAAATGGATCCAACTGAAAGCCGGGATCCCCACCATAGCCATCTATGACATTGCCATCCAGGAGCGCGAAAACGACCTGGTGCTTGCCAGTTTCGGGAGGGGTTTCTTTATTCTGGACGATTATACGCCACTCCGTAATTTCGAATCCTCCCTTCTCGACAAGGACGGACACATCTTCCCGGTCAGGGAAGGCCTAATGTTCAACCAGACCGGCGGAAAATACGGACAGGGGCATGCCTATTTCAGTGCACCCAATCCGTCTTACGGGGTGACCTTCACCTATTTCGTCAAGGACCAGGTGAAAACCCTGAAAGAGATCCGGAAGGAAGCCCAGGAAAAAGCCCGGAAGGATGGCACGAACCCGCCTTACCCGACCTATGCCGACCTGCGGGCTGAAGAAGAAGAGCAGTCCCCGTTCCTCTTCTTCACCATCAAGGATGCTGCCGGCAAAGTGGTGAAAACCATCAAAACCAGCCAGCAGACAGGCATCAACCGCATCAACTGGGAATACGACCTTGAAGGAAAGAGCACGGTAAACCTGCGCGACAAGGCTAATCCGATGGGGACTCCGGATGCAATCGCCACCGCCCTTCCGGGCAAGTATACCGTAGAACTGGCCCGGAACGTGGGAGGTGTGATCACCCGGCTCTCAGAACCGGTGCCTTTTTCGGTCAGGCTGATTGACAACTTTACCCTCCCGGCCAAAGACCGGGCTTCGGTGATCGCCTTCCTTGAGAAAGCCACGAAACTGATGAACGTCGTGACAGCCACAACTTCCACGATGAATGAACAGTCAAAAGACGTCCAGTACGGCAAGCAGCTGATCTTTAGCTACAGCGGGCCGGATGAACTGATGAATGAACTGAAGAACCTGGAGAAGCAGCTGAAGGATCTGAATATCCGGTTCAACGGCGATCCGATCCCCGGCAGGCTGCAGGATGCAACCGAACCCGGCTTGCAGCAGCGCCTTTGGAGCGTCCGCTGGATCAGCGCCTTCCAGGATGTTCCTGAAACCGCCATCGAGCAATATGATATCGTCTCCGGGGAAATGACCAAAATCCTGCCGCAGGTTGAACAGATCGGCCAATCGATCGAAAAACTGAAAAAAGAGTTCGACCGGCTGGGATATCCATGGACACCGGGGAGGGAAATACCTAAATGGTAAAGGAGAAAGGAAAAAGGAGAAAGGAAAAAGGAAAGGGGACTAGATTTTTTAGGTAAGAGATACGTTAGTTAGGGATAGGGGCTTAGGTCCTTATCCCTTTTTCTTTTGGCTACTTTTGTTGTATGCGAAGTTTTCGTTGGATCGGTTTCTCTTTCAGGTTCTGCCTGTTGCAACTGTCGTTTCAGATCCTCCTTCCTTTTTCCTTTCTCCTTTTTCCTTTTTCCCTAAGGTGCCAATCTGTCAAAAGCATCAAGGTCACAGGCGACTCCCTTCGCATTGACACCCTGTCCCTGGTACCTGGATCCTGGAAGGTTTTCGGGCCGGGAGGACGTATCCTGCCCGATAGCACCTACGTGGTTGACTGGGTGAATGGCCTGCTGGTATTTAAGACCGGACACCGGCCTGCAGCCGATTCCGTACGGATCGAATACGGGACTTTCCCCGTCAGGCTTAACAAGGTTTATCAGCATAAAGATCCGTATTACAACCGGGTGGATCCACCTGTTTACCGGCCGCAGGGAACGGCGGGCAGCCTGGCCTGGAACGACCGGCTCAACGAAGGGACCCTCCGGAGTACGGGCAGCCTGTCGAGGGGATTATCGGTGGGAAACAACCGCGACGCTTCACTTACTTCCAACCTGAACCTGCAGCTTGAAGGGAACCTGAACCGGGATTTCCGGATAGAGGCCACCCTGACGGATGCCAACATCCCGGTTCAACCGGAAGGCAACACCCAACAGATCCAGGAATTCGACAAGGTGTTTATCAGGATATATAATCCAAAAAATGAAATCCTGGCCGGTGATTTTGACATCCGTTCACCCGAAGGTTACTTTTTGCAGATGACCAAGCGGGTTCAGGGTGCACGCTATACCACCGAATTCACCCCGGCCCGGGGAAAGGCCGTTTTCCGCACCAGTACGGCGATTGCGGTCGTCAAGGGCAAGTATGCAAGGAATGCCATTCAGGGGACTGAAGGCAACCAGGGACCTTACATGCTGAGCGGGGAATCAGGGGAGAGTTATATCCAGGTGATCGCCGGCAGCGAAAAGGTTTACATCGACGGGAAACTGCTGGCCAGGGGCGAAGAAGCCGATTACGTGATCGATTACAATACGGCTGAAATCCGTTTTACACCTAAAAACCTGATAACCAAAGACAAACGTATTCAAGTGGAGTTCGAATACACGGAACGGAGCTATTCGCGGTTCCTGCTTTTCAATGAAAACCGCTGGACCACACCCAGGGGAGCCTGGTATGTCAACCTCTATTCCGTGCATGATGCCAAAAACCAGCCGGTCGTTCAGGACCTGACGGAAGAGTCAAGGAACCTGCTTTCCCGTATCGGGGACCGGGAGGACCTGGCAGTCAAGAGTGCCATCCGTGAATCGGTCTTCCGGAACGACCGGGTAATGTACAAGCTGGCCGATACTCTGGTCGGCGGGATCCGATATGACAGCATTCTGGTCCAGAGCTACCACCCCGACAGTGCGTTTTACGAAGCTTCATTCACATTTACCGGGACGGGCAACGGACATTACCGTCAAGTGCAGTCGGCCGCCAACGGACGGGTTTTTGAATGGGTGGCACCGCAAAACGGTGAACTGCAGGGGAGCTATGAACCGGTTTCCAGACTGGTGCTGCCGCGCAGCAAGCAGGTTCTCACTGCGGGAATAAGGCAGGCTTTTGGAAACCGGATGACGATGGGCATGGAATGGGCGGTAACGAGGAATGACCTGAACACATTTTCACCGGAGGGGGATGATGACAATTTCGGCATCGGACTCAAGACCGACCTCTCGAGGAAGGATTACCTGAAGGCGGATAGTTCGCTTATTCTGGAATCTTTCCTGAAATACCGGTTTGCCGGTCTGTGGTTTGATCCGGTGGAGCGCTACCGGGAGGTTGAATTTGAGCGCGACTGGAATCTTGGAGAGGCAGAATCCTGTTCTGAGCACTTCCTGGAATCGGGAGCCAGACTGCTGGCCGGTGACAGCCTGGGCGGGCAATACCGTCTTCAATACCTTAATCGCCCCGGAGACAATCTGGGCCTGCGACAGATGACGGAATGCCGGATCGTTCGGAAAAAATGGGAGACCGGCTGGAACGGGAGTTATCTGATGACTTCCGATACGTTGCGGAATACCCGGTTTTTGAGACATTCGGCCTATTATCGTCACCGGATCGGGACGGTACAGGTTGAATTATCGGAAAATGCGGAAAACAACCGGTGGGTAGCCGGCGGATCGGATACGCTAATGAGCAACAGCGCCGGTTTTCAGGAGTTTCACCTGGAAGCTTTGCAGAAGAAGGGGGAGCGGCAGCCCTGGGTGGTCAGGCTCAGTGAACGGACCGACCTGCTGCCGTCGGCTGGCCGGCTTGAACCGGCCAGCCGTGCACTGGAGGCTGAAAGCTGGGTAGATATCGCCCCGGCAAAAGCCCTTCCGGTCAGGGCAGGATTTCACTACCGGTACCTCCTGGCGGATTCTTCCCGGTTAACGGCAGACAACGGCGGACAAAGCCTGACTGCAAGGATCGACACCCGGTGGAAAGCTTTCAGAGGCCTCATCCAGTCACAAACCTTCTTCGAGATCGGTTCCGGCTTCGACCGGAAACCCGAATATTCGTACCTGGAAGTGGCCGCCGGGCAGGGATATTATACTTGGAACGACTATAACAATAACCAAATCAAGGAGCTGGATGAATTCGAGGCATACGGATTCCGGGATCAGGCAACTTATATCCGGGTTTTTCGCCTGGGTACCGAGTTGATCCCCACCCTCGTCAACCGGTTCAACCAGGTAATCAACATCCAGCCGGCCAAAGGCTTCCTTTCGAAATTCACCTCGCAACTGGCCTACCGGATTGATAAAAAAACTTCCCGGGAGGATTTCCTGAACTTTCTGAATCCCTTCACCACTGACCCGGCTGATCAATCCCTGATTTCCCTGAACTCGCAGCTCCGCCACACTCTTTCCTTCAACCGCGGAAAACCCACTTTCAGCCTGGATCTGGTTTCACAAAAACTGTCGACCCGGACCACCCTGATCAACGGAGCCGACGGCAAAGTCAGCTGGTCGAACGCCCTGTTGCTCCGTTACCGGTTTAATCCCGCCTGGCAGATCAACTCCACCACCGACCTTTCGTCCAGGCAATCCGTATCTGAATTTTTCGAAAACCGCAATTACTCAATCCGTAGCCTGTCAGAACTGATCAGGATCGAATGTCAGTCGGGCCGGCAATTCAGGATCAGCCTGGATGAGGAAATCCGGTCCGAGACGAACAGGACGGATGGTTCCCGGCTCTTTTCCAACCGGGTCGAGACCATCCTTACCGGGGAGTTGCCCGAAAAAGGCCAGGTCAGCCTGTCAGTCCAGTACCTCTATATACTGTTCGAAGGTGAAGCCTTGTCCCCCTCTGGTTATGCCATGTTGCGCGGATTTGACCCTGGGCATAATGTTGTCGCCCAGGTGTCGGTCCGTTACAAGCTCGGCAGGAACCTGATTCTCGAGAGTGTGTACGAGGGGAGGATCACCGGGAGCGGCAAGCCGGTGCATAATGCACAGCTGCAGGTCAGGGCCGTCTTCTAAAAAGCCGACAGAAGCAGGTCGATGTTTTTTGATGGTATGCCGAACTGGTTTCCAATCAGTTCGTTAGTCAGGATCCCATTGTACATGTAAACACCTTGCCTGACTCCCCGGTCTTCCTTGATCAATTGAAGAATGCCTCCGTAGCGGCCCTTATCGAGCAGAATGGGCATGAGCACATTGCTGAGGGCGATCGAGGCAGTGCGCGCCACTCTGGCGGGCAGGTTGGGAACCAGGTAATGCAGTACCCCATGCATATGGAATATGGGTTGTTCGGGTGTCGTATAAATGGCGGTTTCGAAACTGGAACCCTGGTCGACATGAATATCGATCACAACCGATCCCTGTTTCATGGTCAGAACCATATCCTCGGGAACCAGGAAAAAGGAATCCAGCTCGAGCCGCTGCAGGGTGCTGATGACCAGGTCGGCGGTTTCAAAGGCTTTTTTCAGGACGGGCGGATGCATGACCGAGGTGAAGATCTCGCGTCCGAGGTGGTGTTTCAATGACCTGAGTTTTGGGATAGACCGGTCAAACACTTTCACGATCGCCCCCATTCCCATCGCCGTCCTTGCGGCATTTTCGCCGGCTGTGCCGGCTCCCAGGATCACCACTTCCGAAGGGGTGATCCCGGTGACTCCTCCCAACAGGATCCCCTTGCCGTTATTTTCACTGCCCAGTAGACTCGATCCGACTATTACCGCCTCGGTTCCGGCGATCTCGCACATGGTCCGCTGGACAGGCATTTCCTGCTCCTCGTCCCGTATCAGCTCAAAAGCTATGGCCGTAACCTTCCGGCGGATGAGCTCCTGAAAATAGCTCTCATCCCTTGTGGCCAGGTGGAGTCCCGACAGAACGGTTCTTCCTGCTCCCAGCAACTGGATCTCGGCTTTTGTCAACGGAGAGACCTTCAGCAACACGGAAGCCTCAAAAAGGGAGGGCCCGGATTCCAGCACCTCACCCCCGGCTTCGGAATAGTCCTGGTCCGTAAACCGGGCCCCTTCACCGGCCCCGCGCTCGATCAGGACCCGGTGCCCTCCGTCGACGAGCATGCCGACTGCCTGGGGGGTAAGCGAGATCCGTGTCTCATGAGGATCGCTCTCCTTCAGTAAACCGATGATGATCTGCCTTCCTTTTTTCTCGCGGTCAAGGATCTCTTCCTGGGGGATCATTCCCGGTTGAAAAATCGATTTGGATTTACCTGGCTCTTCCATGGATTCGGCTGAATAAAACCATAAAGAAAAGCAAGTTATAAAATATCGGGCAAATTGTCAGTCCGGCATCCGCATGTTTAATTTCCTGCGTCCACCCGGTCCGACCTCAAGATAAAGTCTGATGATGGGACCGGGAAGGAGTTCCTCAACTTTTTCAGGCCATTCCATCAGGCACCAGTTGCCGCTGTCGAAATATTCATCGATGCCGAAATCAAGGGCTTCCGACACCTTGGCGATCCGGTAGAAATCAAGATGGTAAACCGGGCCGCCGGCAGCGGAGTATTCATTGACCAGGGCGAAGGTGGGACTGGTTACTTCAGTCCTGACCCCGAGATTATGGCAAACCGCTTGGATCAAGGTGGTCTTGCCCGCCCCCATCTCACCGTAAAAGGCCAGCACGCGGTACGCCCCGGATTCCCGGATGATCCTGCCGGCTATGTCAGGAACGTCAGCCAGGCTCTCCATTTGCAACACAATCTCTCTCATCAGGCATCTATTTTGGCTGGAGAACGATGACCGGAACCAGCATTTCCTCAAGGCTCACACCGCCATGTTGAAATGTATTCCGGTAGAACTTGACGTAGTGGTTGAAATTGTTGGGGTAGGCAAAAAAATCGGAACCGGTGGCAAAAATGTACCGCGTGCTCATATTCTGCCGCGGCAGATGAACATCCTCCGGGCGGCTGACCTCAAAAACCTCCTTCGCGTTGTAATTCAGGTTTCTGCCTTGCTTGTACCTGAGATTGGTTGTGGTTTCGCGGTCACCTATCACTTTGACCGGATCCTGAACGAGCGTGGTGCCGTGGTCCGTGGTAATAACCACCGTAACCTTGAATCGTTGCAGCTCTTTCAGGAGGTCGAGCATCGGTGAGTGCATGAACCAGGTCTGCGTCAGGGTCCGGTAGGCCGCTTCGTCATCAGCCAGCTCGCGGATCATGTTCATGTCTGTCCGAGCGTGTGAAAGCATGTCGACGAAATTATAGACCAGGACCGACAGGGGTAGATCCAGCATGGCTTTTGCGTTTTCGGCCCATTTTTTTCCGATCCGGTTGGTATTGATCTTGTCATAAGTGAATTTCACGGGCATGGAGTTCCGCTGGAGATTGGCGCGCAGAAGCTCCTCCTCATACTGGTTCTTGCTTCCTTCCTCATACTCTTCTTTCCAGATATCCGGGTAGATTTTTGAGATGCCCAAAGGCATCAGTCCGGCAAACAAGGCATTCCGGGCATACTGGGTAGCGGTCGGGAGGATGGAGTAATAAAGCTCGTCCTGTTCAACCGAATAGCTGTCGGCCAGCATCGTTTCCATGATCTTCCACTGGTCGTAGCGCAAGTTATCCACCACCAGGAGAACGACCGGCCTTTCCCGGTTCATCAGCGGAAAGACCTTGTGCTTGAGCACATCGGGTGAGAGCAGGGGCCTCTCCCCGAGATCCTGGGAAAACCATCCGGCATAATTTTTCTTTATGAACCGGGCAAAGCCCTGGTTTGCTTCCGTTTTCTGCATCCGGAAAACTTCGTCCATCGGGGTTTCGCCGGTACCTTTAAGTTCCAGTTCCCAATAAACGAGTTTCCTGTAGAGCTGGATCCAATCCTGCCAGCTCAGGCTTTCGCTGATCTGATTTCCGATCTTGCCGAATTCCGTCTGGTAGGCGGACGTGGTTTTTTCACTGACCAGCCTTTTTGAATCCACGAACTTCTTGATGGTCAGGATGACCTGTTTGGGATTCACCGGTTTGATGAGATAATCGGCGATCCTGGACCCGAGAGCCTCATCCATGATATCCTCCTCTTCGCTCTTGGTGATCATGATCACCGGTATGTTCGGCCGGATGGCCTTGACTCTTGTCAGCACCTGCAATCCGGTAAGGCCCGGCATGTTCTCATCCAGGAAGATCAGGTCAAAATCCCTCTCATTGACCTGTTCGATCGCATCCTCCCCGTTATTGGCCGTAACCACTTCAAAACCTTTCCCCTCGAGCAGGAGGATATGAGGCCTCAGCAGGTCGATTTCATCATCAGCCCAAAGAATGGAAACGGTCTTGGACATAGCCGGGGTTTTATTCTTTCAGGTAATGGTCGGTAAAAAACTGGAGATAGGGACCCACGTTCTTGTTCTTGTAAAACCGGGTGTAATTATCCTTCGTGATCATGAAATGACGATAATCGGTTTCCTTTAAGTCGGCGAAAACAGCCGGGTCGGCCACGATCGCATCAAAATAGTCCATGGCAACTTTCTTGTTGGTGAAATTCTTGACGGTTATAACCTGGAGATCCCCGTCTAACAGGGAGGAAGCCACCTCAAAAAACTCCTCATCGTATTTTTCGACATTGAAATTGGATATCCTGAACTTGAGCTTGCCGACATCCACCGTATTGCCTGAAACGACGACTGCATAGAAATGGGTGGAAGGATCGTCCGGGACATAAGCCACATCGGCATCGCCGGACGCATCTGCGTTGACCGGTCCCAGGTTGAATTTCCGTCCGGTTTTACCGATAGCGCTGGAAGGACCTTTCTGAATGTAGCTCAGCAGGTTTTTCGCCGGATCGGCCACATCACTATCCGGGTACTTGAACACCAGGTCGTTGATCGACTTGACCAGGCCGGCGGTATCGGATGGGTTGGTTTTGGCGTATGCCATGATCCTGAGGAGTCCGAACTTGTCCCGGATCGGGTTCAGCGCAAAGGCGGTATCGGCTTTGGTGCAGTTGTCCACGACCTGTTCAAACCGGCCTTCCTTGTAATCCCCATAGGTTTGAACATAAAAGTCAATCACCTGTGCGCGGGCTTCTTCCAGTTCCTTGAGATAATTGGGATTGCTGATAATTTTGGCTGACCGGCTGTCTGGAAACTTATTCAGGATCAGCTCTTTGTATTTTTCTATTTCGGCTTCCAGCTTAAGCTCACCGTAGATCTGGTAAAGATTGTAGTAAGTGAACAGGAGCCGTTCATCCTCGGGGAAGCGGCTGGTCAGCCAGACGAAATACTGAATGGCCTCGTTGGGCCGTTTCAGGTCGTCCTTGAATATTTTCCCGGCATTGAACAGTGCCTGGGCTATCCTCTCGTTGGACTCTTTCAGGAGGGTGTCGTTGAGGGGAATGTCAACCAGGTAATATTCCCGTTGGGTTGGCTGGAAGGTATTGGCCTTGGTTCCGGCCGCAGGTGTCGAGACTTCTCCGGTCTCTCCTTCTGAGGTCAGGTCTCCGGCTTCGGAAATGACCTTCTTGTTGGATCTTCTCCAGTTGTCCTCCAAGGTCCGCCTGCCCCAGAGCTTGATGAATTCCGACATCCCATAGCTGGCTGCCGACGGGTTGTAGAAATACCAGCTGCTGACACTGGAAATGTCGGATGATCCGCCGACCGGTGCGCCGAATTCGCCTGATTCCAGCCCGGGGACGGAAGTGGTCTGCCTTCGCTGTGATGAGCTTCGCATGGAGCCGCCTGATGATCCGAAAGCATTCTGGTTCATCCGGCTGCCGCCCTGCCTGTTCATCCGCTCTTCCTCTTCAGCTGCTTTGGCCGCTTCGATCTTCTTGACCGTTTCCTCTACTTTCTGGTCGATTATTTTATTCCTTTCTTCCTCCGGTAATTTGGCCAGTTCCTGAAGGCTGTCCTCCCGCCGGGCAATGATGAGGTTTTGCGCCAGGGTGCTCACATCTTCGCCAAAGGCGACCAAGGTGGCGTAATCCTGGTAGGTTTCGGGCAAGGACTGGTTGCTGCTGTCATAATAGGCGCCCGCAGGTATGAAATTGTCCTTGCCGTAGTAATACCTGGCCAAGGCCAGGTAGGATACTGCCTTCTGGGTTTCGTTCGAGGTATTCGACTGAACCGACAATTTGTAGTTCCTGATAGCATCCTCCTCCTTTCCGTCTTTCATGTCAAGCTCGGCCAGGGCAAAATAAACCTGGTCCAGGTAGTCGGCGTTTTTCTCATCGTTCAGCATTTTGGTCAACTCCTTGCGGATGCCCGCCGCAGCTTCTTCTCCGCCCTGATAAAGCCTGGCCCGGTTAATCCGCGCATTGAAGGCCATGTCGTAGGAAGGATTCATCTCATCCACCTTCTCATACCATTCAGCAGCCTTGCCCGGATTGTCAACCTTTTCATAAAGCTGTGCCAGCACGTAAGACAGCCGGGTCTGCTGGCCCCTGTCGGGATAATCCGTTATGGCTGATTCAAGGAAAGGTATCGCCGATTCAAGATCTCCCTGACGTACATGCCAGTCGGAATAGGTGGCGTTCAGCTCAGGACGGAGCTTTTTGGAAAATCCGGGAGTTCCCTGAAGCCGGTTAAGGACCTGCTGGGCTTCGGGATAACGTTTCAGTTCAAGGTTGGTGCGTGCCAACCAGAGGCTTGCTTCATCCGCCAGTCCGTCATCCGGAAATTGGCGGATCAGGTATTCAAAATTCTCAATGGCGGGATAAAAATCGTGCTTATAGAAATAGGCCTTGCCCATCAGCAGAAAAGCATCATCAATCCATTTGACATACTCATTCTTCCGGTAAAAAGCCTTTTCCTTTTCCGAGCGGTTGCCTTTTTTAAGCTTGGGCTTTGCCTTGATCGAGTGAGTCCCGATAACCTTGGAGCATTTTTTTATCGATTTGTCCATGTCGGAAAGGACCATTCGGGCTCCTTCCTTGGTGCTGAAAGTATAGAGGGGAAGCAGGGCGTTGAAATCATCCTTGTAGGAGGACTGGACCTTCTTGAGACCCTGCGTGTAGAGCTCATTGGCATTGAAATAAATGTTGTAATGAGCCGTCAGGTTATGGTAATTCCTGGTCACCACCGTGTTCTTCTTCGTAGTGCAGGAACCAGCGGCCAACAGGAGCAATACAGGCAATATAAGGCGGAAGAACTTTTTCACTGTCCGGCTCTCGATTGATCAATACCTAGTATTAACTAACAGTCAACAAAATTATTTTATACCGGGAGAAAAACCCAACCATTGCAAAATATTAGTATTTTCGAGGTTGACCTTTACCTGAAGAAGAAGAACCTGCTTGCAGGAGGAATAATGCGAATCTTTGTAGTAGAAGACGATAAATTTTACAACAAACTGATCGACCATCACTTGCACCTCAACCCTGATTTTGAGGTCGAGTCCTTTTTTGATGGCCGTTCCTTCCTCGACAAGCTCGGCGATAATCCGGATATTGTGACCCTTGATTACAGCCTCCCGGATATCAACGGGGATGTCATCCTGGAGAAGATCAGGAATTACAATCCCAATATTCCCGTCATCATCATTTCCGGGCAGGAGGATGTTTCTACGGCAATCAATTTATTAAAGGACGGTGCATATGATTATATCGTCAAGGATGAGAACATCCGTGAAAGACTGTTGAATACCATTCACAACATCCAGACAACCGACCGGTTAAAGAAGGAAGTCAGGCAACTCCGGACCCAGATCAGTGAAAAATATGATTTTTCCAATGCCCTGATCGGCGAGAGCAAAGCCTTGAAAAAGGTATACCTGTTGATCGAAAAAGCCATCGGGGTCCAGAACATGACCGTTTCGATCCGGGGCGAAACCGGGACAGGCAAGGAAATGGTCGCCAGAACCATCCATTTCAATTCTTCCCGGAAAGACAGACCGTTTGTGGCGGTGAACATGGGCGCAATTCCCCGGGAACTGCTGGAAAGTGAGCTTTTCGGGCACGAGAAGGGAGCCTTTACCGGTGCTTTTACACGGAACATTGGGAAATTTGAGGAAGCCAACGGCGGCACCATATTTTTCGATGAGATCGCCGAGATGGACATCGACTTGCAGGTCAAAATCCTGCGGGCGATCCAGGAACGGGAAATTACCCGCGTCGGTGGCAGTTCCGTCATCAAGGTGGATGTCCGCATCATTACCGCCACCAATAAAGACCTTCAGGAAGAAGTCAGGAAAGGGAGATTCCGGGAGGATCTGTATTACCGGTTGCTGGGACTGCCGATCGTTCTTCCGCCCCTGTCGGAACGCGAAAATGACATCATCATCCTGGCCAACCATTTCCTCCGGGAGTTCTGCCGTGAAAACAACTTGCCTGCCAAGGAGTTCACGGCACAGGCCCGAAGCAAGCTTCTTTCCTATCACTTCCCGGGAAACGTACGGGAACTGAAAGCCATAATCGAGCTCGCCGCGGTGATGTCAAACCAGCGGATCATTGGGGAGGAGGATATCCTGTTCAGCCCGACCAACAGCGGGATCGACCTGTTCTCGCAGGACATGACCCTGAAGGAATATGAAACCAGGATTATCCGGCATTACCTCGACAAGAACAATAACAATGTCGTCCTGGTAGCCAAGAAACTGGATATCGGAAAGTCGAAGATCTACAATATGATCAAGAACGGCGAACTTTAAACCGCTTCAACCGATTTTACTTCGGGCACCTGTTTCTTCAACGTATTTTCAACCCCGGCTTTCAATGTCATCGTGCGCATCGGGCAACTTCCGCAGGCTCCCGTCAGTTTGATTTTGACCACAAGGTCATCGGTTATTTCCTGAAGGGCCAAGTCTCCTCCGTCTGCCTGAAGATAAGGCCTGAGCTGCTCGAGCACATCTTTGATTCTTTCTTTGATCTCTGCGTTCACCATGAGTAATAATGAGTTTATTTGTTAATCCTGACTATTTGCGTTGGATTGGCCGAGGCATTCCGTATTTCCACCTGCCGTATGGTCTCCCTTGCCAGATCCATAAACGTCTGACCCGTAAGGGATTGTGAATCAACCGCCACAGGTAAACCGCTATCGCCTCCTTCCCGAATGCCCTGGATCAGCGGTATCTGCCCCAGCAGCGGGATATTCATGTCCGCGGCCAGCTTTTTGCACCCCTCCTTGCCAAAAATATAGTACCGGTTCTCCGGCAATTCCTCGGGAGTGAACCAGGCCATGTTTTCAACCAGACCCAGCACCGGGACTGCAACGGATTTTCCGGTGAACATGCTGATGCCTTTTACCGCATCCGCCAGCGCGACCGGCTGAGGCGTGGAGACGATGATCACTCCCGTGACCGGAAGGGTTTGCACGAGGGTAAGATGGATATCACCTGTTCCGGGAGGCAAGTCGATCAACAGATAATCCAGGTTGCCCCAGTAACCGTCATGGATCAACTGCTTGAGGGCGCTGGTTGCCATCGGACCTCGCCAGACCAGAGCATCCTTCCCATCGACAAAGAAACCGATGGAGAGCATTTTCACCCCGTGTTTTTCCACCGGCACGATGCGGTCTTTCCCTTCAACCGGCTTGAGCACCGGTTTGGCCGATTCCAGATCGAACATTTTCGGGATGGAAGGACCGTAAACATCGGCGTCGATCAGGCCGACCGAATAACCCAGCCGGGCAAGCGATACAGCCAGGTTCACGGCAATCGTTGATTTTCCCACACCGCCTTTACCGGAAGCGATCGCAACGATGTTCTTCACTTCAGGCATGGGCCTTTCCTTGTGGACAACCTGGTCGGCCCGGACCGATATATCGGTTTTGACAGATTGTCCGAAACGGGCAGCCAAAACCTGCTGGCAATTCTTCCTGATCGAGCCGGCAAAAGGATTGCCCGACTTCGGGAACACCAATGAAAAGCTGATTCTATCACCGTCTATGGCCAGGTCCCTGACCCAATTGAGACTGATTATGTCTTTCTCGTTATCCGGATTTATGACCTTTCTGAGAGCCTCTAATACTGCCGTAGCGGTTACTGCCATCTATTTTTATTTAATTTAAATAAACGCCAAAATTAATCATTCCCGGGAAAGGGAACATCTGCGTCGCCCATTTCTTTCACCGGATCCCAAAAAACAGATGGGTAATCAATTATCTGGTCATCCTCAACCAAAATGCCCTCGCTTTCCAGGAGCTGTTTCATGGTATCGGAACCACCAAAATAGTGTCGTCCCGTTAAGAGCCCGTTCCGGTTGACCACCCGGTGGGCCGGGATAAATTCGCCGCCCGAAAAAGATTTGTTGAGGGCCCAGCCCACCATTCGTGCTGACTGGGGAGAGCCCAGGTAGCGGGCAATTGCTCCGTAGCTGGTAACCCGGCCGGAAGGGATGGCGCGGACAACCTGGTAAACACTGTCGAAGAATCCGTTTTCACTCATAAGGCAGGTTTTCTGATGACCGGGTCAGCCAGGATGATCCCTCCCGGAAGGCGGAAGCGAAGGTAACTGATGGGTTTCGCATCCGAGAGGAACCCGGCTTCATAATAGGTTTTGATGGACAAAATGTCATCAGGCTGCCCCGGGCCGTACAGGTCATGAACCATGATTTCGGGCCGTATCCCGTTCAGGCTGAGTGTTTCAACCGTATATTGGAACAGTATCCTGCTGTCTGTCTTAAGATGGATGGTCCCGCCCGGTTTCAGGAACCGGGTATAAAGCGTGAGGAACCTGCCGGAAGTCAGTCTTTTCCTGGGTTTATGGGGTTGCGGGTCGGGAAAGGTCACCCAGATCTCCTCCACCTCGCCGGGTGCAAACACCCGGTGAAGGAATTCACACCGGGTACGGAGGAAGGCTACATTGGCCAATTGCAGGTCCAGTGCTTCCCTGGCACCTTTCCATATCCTGGCACCCTTGATATCGATCCCGATATAATTCCGTCCGGGTATTTTCCGGGCAAGCTGGACGGTATATTCCCCTTTCCCGCATCCCAGTTCCAGGACTACCGGTCGGTCGTTCCGGAAAAAATCCCTGTTCCAGCCACCCTTCATGAAATAGTCGTGGATCAGGATGTCCCTGCCATCCGGTTCAAAAACATGCGGGAAAGTCCGCATTTCATTGAAACGCCTGATTTTACTGATCCTGCTCACCTCAACCGGCTTTTTCGATCCGGAGTCCCAGGTCGGTGACATGCTGCAGCAACCGGGTCCGCATGCCATGCTCAATCTCAAAAAGGTACGTACCCTTCTCGGGAAAGCGGACCCTGTACCGGTAAGGAATTTCAAGGCTGTAACGGCCACCCGAGCCCCTGCCCAGCCACCTTCCTTCCTCGTCGGACAGGCGGCATTCGATGGTATCCCGGAGGGTTGCACCGGTCGGGGAATGGGTGGTTACAAAAAGCCAAAGGTTGGAATTCTCGTACCGGCCGTCATTTCTTACCTGCAGATAAATCATGTAAACGCCCGCCAGGTCCTCGACAGGGACCTGGAAGGTGATGAACTGATCAGCCGGCCACCCGGCACGGTCGATGGGAATGTTTTTCACGTAGAGGGTGTCCGGTCCGCAGGATGTTAATGCCAGCATTCCCGGGATCAACATCCGCATTATGCACTTCAAGTTCATTGTTTGTTACCGTTCCTGGATTTCGGTCGGAAACGCACTCTCCGGTCGTTCACTTTTTTCTTGTCAAAGCGGGTCAGGCTCTCCTGCCCGGCGGCGTTCATGTAACCGATCTCCTCAGCAGGCCTGCCCCCGTCTGACTCCAGCAACTTTTCAACGATGACTCCCATGCGGTTCTGCCTGATGATTTCCCTCACCCTGTCGACCGTCACCGGGACCAGGTTTGTAGATGCATGGGAATCAAAGGAGTACCACATGGTGCGTTTGAAAATATCGGTCTTCTGGTGATAAGCTTTCCCTTCCATGGTTTCAAGAACAATCTCGGCTGAAGGGAAATCCTTCTGTGCATCCAGATAGGCATCCACCTCATAGTTCAGGCAGCATTTCAGCTTGCCGCACTGGCCGGCCAGTTTCTGGGGATTGAACGAGAGTTCCTGGTTGCGGGCGACGGTTGTGGTTACCGTGACGAAGTTGGTGATCCAGGTGGAACAGCAGAGCTCACGGCCGCAGGAACCGATCCCGCCGATCCGTCCGGCTTCCTGCCGAGCCCCGATCTGCCTCATTTCGATACGGATCCGGAACTCATCCGCCATCACCTTGATCAGCTCCCGGAAATCGACCCGGTCATCGGCGATATAATAGAAAATGGCCTTGGTCTTGTCGCCCTGGTATTCCACGTCCCCGATCTTCATGTCGAGGTTCAGCTTCTGGGCGATCTTCCTGGATCGAAGCATGGTATTATGCTCAAGGGCAATGGCTTCCTTCCACTTGTCGAGATCGACCTGCTTGGCTTTGCGATAGACTTTACGGAATTCGTATTCGGCGGGATCAATCCGGTATTTCCTCAGCTGGTTCATGACCAGCGGACCGGTGAGCGAAACCATCCCAATATCGTGACCCGGGGAAGCCTCCACGGCAACCATTTCTCCGGGTTTGATATTCAGGCTGTTGACGTTTTGATAATAGCCCTTGCGGGTATTCTTGAACCTCACTTCCACCAGGTCAAATTCCGAGACGTTTTGAGGTATATCCCGAAGCCAGTCGAAAACGCTCAGCTTGGTGCAGCTGTTCTGGTTTTCGCAGGTCTTTCCTTCCGATTCGGTATCCAGGCAGGGGCATCCCCTGAATAATATCGCGTCCTGTATTTTATCCATGGATGCAAAGATAATGAATCGGCGGTAAAATGAATCCCCGGGATCCGGTCAGGAAGCCGGCGGGACCTGCAAAAGGCGGTGGATCTGCAGGCACAGGTCGGTGAACAGGATTTTGGAATTCGCGTTCATGCTGATCTGCGCCATCGAAAGGCTGAACTCATTCAGCAGGGCGTTGATGTTCCCCGGATGAATGAATTTGCTGAACCTGGCGGCAAATTCTGCTTCCCCGGGATCGAAAAAAACCAACTCACTCAAACCCAGGTTGACCAGGAAATTTTCCCGCAGCATTTCCAAACAATAGGTCAGGTAGAGCTTCTGCCGTTCACGGCCCAGATCCGTCAACTCATCAACCCATTGAACGATCTCACTCATTTTCAATCCGTAAGATATTCTCATCATGCGAATGAACCGCTCGCGGTCAGCCTGATTGGCCTCGCCAAGGCGGATCCTGTCACGGGCCACGACATAATCGCCCTGGGAGCGGGCTGCGATGGATTCCAGTGCCGGTCCCTGCCCGGGAAAATCGATCCTGAGCTTTTCCTGCAGGTCCCGGAGCTCCAGGCGCGGCACCTTGATCCGCTGGGTCCTCGAGAGTATGGTAGGCAGGATGGCGTCAGGATTTTCCGAAACAAAAAGAAAAACGGTATGGTCGGCAGGTTCCTCGATGACCTTCAGGAGCTTGTTTGCGGTTGAGGTATTCATCTTCTCGGGCAACCAGAAAAGCACGGCCTTGTAATCCGACTGGTAAGACTTGAATGACAATTTCCTGAGTATTTCCTCGGCTTCCTTTTTGAATATCCCGGCCTGCTTGTTCTCTATTTCCATGGCGGCATACCATTCTCCCAGCACAGGGTACAGGTTTCCCGACAGGTAATTTCTCCAATCCTCAATAAAGTCATCGCTCACCGGTTCACCGGCCGCCGAGGAGGTACGTGCCACCGGAAAGACAAAATGAATATCAGGATGGACCAGGCCGGCAGCCTGGTGGCAGGAGGGGCAGGTGCCGCATGAGTCCTCCTGACTGGGATTCATGCACTGGATATACTGCGCAAACGCCAGGGCCAGGGCATAATGGCCTGAACCCGCTGATCCTGTAAACAGAAGGGCATGACTGACCCGGTTGGCCTGAACAGACTGTATCAGACGTTTTTTTACTTCAAACTGCCCGGGTATGTCGCTGAATTGCACAAGGCCAAAAATAGCCAACATTTTTTAACTTTGCCCGACTCGTTTTGACGAAGCAAAAACCTTTCTACCATGGAAACAATGAATAATTTCAACTTTTCCGGCAAGAGGGCGATAATCAGGGTTGATTTCAACGTCCCTCTCAACAGCAATTTTCAGATTACCGATGATACCCGGATCCGGGCAGCCATACCGACGATCAAAAAGATCCTGGGCGATGGCGGTTCTGTCATCCTGATGTCCCACCTGGGGCGGCCGAAAGAGGGTCCCGAACATAAATACAGTCTTAGTCACCTGGTTCCTGACCTCAGGCAGAATCTGGGGATCGACGTGAAATTCGCACCTGACTGTATCGGGGAGGAAGCCCGGTCAATGGCCCAAGCGCTGAAACCGGGCGAAGTGCTCCTGCTCGAGAACCTGCGGTTTTACAAAGACGAGGAAAAGGGAGATCCTGAATTTGCCCGGAAGCTGTCCGCCCTGGCCGACGTCTATGTCAATGACGCCTTTGGCACGGCCCACAGGGCTCACGCGTCAACGACCATCATCGCCGACTACTTTCCGGGAAAATCCCTCTTCGGATACATAATGGAAAACGAGGTGAGCAGCATCGACAAGGTGATGCAGCACCCGTCAAAACCATTTACCGCCATCCTGGGCGGAGCCAAGGTGTCAACCAAGATCACCATCATCGAGAACCTCCTGGACAAGGTCGATAACCTGATCATCGGGGGAGGCATGACCTATACCTTCATCAAAGCCATGGGAGGGAAAGTGGGCAATTCACTGGTGGAAGAAGATCTCCTTGAAACCGCCGGGAAAGTCCTGGCCAAAGCGAAGGCACAGAAGGTCAATCTCTACCTGCCGATCGACGGCATCAATGCCGACAAGTTCGACAACGAGGCAAACACCGGCACCTCCCCGGCGGACCAGGTGCCCGACGGATGGATGGGCCTTGACATCGGCGAAAAAACCATCCTGAAATTCTCCGAAGTGATCGAAAAATCAGCGACGATTCTCTGGAACGGCCCGATGGGTGTTTTTGAGATGCCTAAATTCCAGAAAGGAACGGTGGAAATTGCCAAAGCCATCGCCCGGGCCACCTCAAAAGGCGCCTTTTCCCTGGTAGGTGGAGGCGACTCGGTTGCCGCCATCAACCAGTTCAATATGGCAGACAAGGTTTCCTACGTATCAACCGGCGGAGGGGCATTGCTTGAATACATTGAAGGACAGGTTCTTCCGGGAATCAAAGCCATCAGGGGATATTAGAGTTGTCAACTTTTTAAAAGTTGACAACTCTACTACCCTGGACCTGTTCCGTTACCAGGCCAGGAAAAATCCGGTTTACGCCGAATATATCCGCCTGATCGGGTGTGACCCGGAGGAGGTCAGTTCACCCGACCAGATCCCTTTCCTGCCGGTGGAATCCTTCAAGACGCACCGGGTAGTGACGGGGCCGGGCAAGGAAACACTGATTTTCCGGTCGTCTGGGACCACGGGTCACCAGGCCAGTCTTCATTACATCCTTGACGAAAAGCTTTACGAGGAAAGCTTCACCCGTTGTTTCAAAAGATTCTTCGGGGATCCGGCCTCATACTGTTTCCTGGCCCTGCTGCCCTCCTACCTGCTGCAGCGGAACTCTTCCCTGGTCTATATGGCCGACCGGCTGATCAGGCTGACCGGGCATCCGGGAAGCGGCTTTTACCTTGATGATCTCCAAAAGCTGTCCGGCACCCTGGAAGGGCTGGAATCGTCAGGGCAAAAAACCATCCTGATGGGCGTCTCCTATGCACTCATGGATTTCGCTGAACGGTTCCCGATGAAGCTCCGGAACACCCGGATCATTGAAACCGGCGGCATGAAAGGCCGCCGGAAAGAGGTCATCCGCGCAGAGCTCCATGAGATCCTTCAGAAAGCCTTTGAGGTCCCGGCCATCGGTTCGGAATATGGAATGACTGAACTCCTGTCCCAGGCCTGGTCCCTGGCACACGGGATTTTTGAGGCTCCCCCCTGGATGCGCATATTTATACGGGATCCGTATAATCCCTTCCGGCATCTGCCTGCTGGCAAAACGGGGGGGATCGACATCATCGACCTGGCCAACCGTGACTCCTGCGCCTTCATTCAGACGGGCGATCTCGGGAAACTCAACGAGGATGGATCCTTTGAAGTGCTCGGCAGGCTGGACCAGAGCGATGTCAGAGGGTGCAACCTGATGACGGCAGAAGGTTAAAAGGAGCACGGGCGCAGGAGCATGGGGGTTAACGGACCACAGGCCACCGGCACTATTCACTCTTTAATTGTTAGCTTTGGTGAAGAAACAAAAAAAATGGTCTTTCAGGAATATCGGAAATACCCGGTGGTATATTTCGTTCTGGCCCGGATCCTTTCGCGCGTTGCAAAAGCCTTCTCTTTTGGATTTGCCGTCAGCCTTCTTACTGTTCCCGGGTCCTGGTTTTCCGTTGTATATGCGGTAATGCTGGTGACCAGCTTTCACCATTTCCCCCCCGAGATTGTTAAAACCGGCATCTGGATAGCCGGGATCACCACGGGCTTTACCACCATACTTCACTTCGTTCATTTTGGACTGCTTAACCGCATGGGTTTCCCCGGCATCACGCGGATTCCCAGGATTATGAACCGAGTCCTGAATAACGGTCTGGATTCCTCTTCCATAAAAGAGTTGGATGATGAATCTTTTTCCAGGTTTGCCGCAGCCTATTTCAAATTCCCGAGGGAAAACACATTTTACGGACTGATCTATGCCACGTTTGTCGGATTGGTCCTGACCATTTATGCCTTTGCTTCGACAAGCCATCTGGCAGGAACCTTGTACCTGATCGCAGGCGCACTTTTGGCTATGGCCATTTATACCCTTTATACCTTCTTGTTGACCGATTTCCTGGCCAGTCCGGTCAGGGCTTTTATCCACGAAGAGCTGAAAGCCAGGAAACTGACGGTAAGCCAGCCCAAAGCCTTTTCGATGAATTTGTCGTTTTTCTTTCTCGTCCTGATGACGGCCGTCACTGTCATCCTGACGGCGATGTACGTCAGGTCCAATTATGACCACATCGCCCCGATCCTGGTTTTTACCGGTCTTTCCTCCATACTGATGGGAGTCCTGGTTTATCTCCATTACCTGGAAGTCGACTTTTATCTTCATGAAATTCACAGCTCGTCCAGTCAGTTGGTGCAGGAAGATAAAGGGTACCTGTACTCCACCATTGATTTTGCCGAGATGAGAGCATCAACGGACAACCTGAACCAGGTCACGGTGGAATTGCTTGATCTGCGGCACGATCTGGAATCCCGGATCCAGGAAAGGACCATCGACCTGCTCAAGGCAAAGGAACAGGCCGAGGCCGCCAGCCAGGCAAAGAGCCACTTCCTGGCCAACATGTCGCACGAAATACGCACCCCGATGAACGGGATTATCGGCATGACGGAAATCCTCCTGAAATCCGACCTCACCCCGGAACAAAAAGAGTACCTCTCCATCGTTGACACTTCGGCCAATTCGCTTCTGACCATCATCAATGATATTCTCGATTTCTCAAAAATAGAAGCCAACAAGCTGGAATTGGAGCATGTGTCGTTCAGCATCACCAAGGTCATGGAAGATGTGGCCGAAGAGGAAGCCCTGAAGGCCAGCAAAAAAAAACTGTCCCTGATAACCGACCTGGACAGCCACTTGCCGCTCTCCGTGGTTGGGGATCCCGTGCGTTTGAAGCAGGTGCTCCTGAACCTGGTCAATAATGCCATCAAGTTCACGGAAAAAGGAGAAATAGTGATCTCCTGCAGCCTGATCGACCAGACAAAAAACCACTTGAGGTTCGTGTTTAAAGTCAGCGACACAGGCATCGGCATCGATCAGGAGAAAAAAGAGAAACTGTTTCAGTCCTTTTCCCAGGTCGACGCATCCATTACCCGCAGGTTTGGAGGATCCGGCCTGGGCCTCGTGATCAGCAAGAGGCTGGTTGAATTGATGAATGGCACCATTGACGTCGAGAGCAATCCTGGCAAGGGATCCACCTTCTGGTTCTCCGCCCGGTTCAGAAAAGACCCGGCCACTCCCGAAATAGCTTCGGAAGATACCGGTGAATTGAAGGGCCTGCGAATCCTGGTCATTGACGATAATGAAACCAATCTCCAGATATTCAGAAAATACCTGGAATTCTGGAAGTGCCCGTCCGAAGAGACCCTGCATGCCGAGGCCGGCTTGAAGCGCCTGCTTGAAACTGCCGGAACTCCCGCTGAGTTTGATGCTGTCCTGGTTGACTGCCAGATGCCGGGCATGGACGGGATAACCTTCGCCCGTAGCGTTTTCAGCGATGACCGGATCAAGAACACCCGGATCATCATGCTATCGTCTATTGCAGATGTGATCAAGTCCCAGGAAATATACAAGATGGGTTTTTCAGGATACCTGAATAAGCCTGTCAGAGTCGCTGACCTGCGGGAAGCCCTTCTGAAGGCCATCCGGAAACCTGAACCGGAGAGTCCTCAAAACGGCCTCGTATCAGTGCCCGAAATCCAGGAAACCGATGGACAACCGCTTGCCGGGAAACCTGCCGGGATCCTCCTGGTGGAAGACAACATGATCAATCAGAGGATCGCCGTGCTGCACCTCCAGAAACTGGGCTGCCAGGTTGATGTGGCCGGGAACGGCGAAGAAGCTCTCGGGCGATATGGGCAGAAACCTTATGCATTGATCTTCATGGACGTCCAGATGCCTGTCCTGGACGGGCTTGAAGCGACACGCAGGATCCGGGCGGATGAGGAACATTCAGGATCCGGCCGTCATGTGCCGATCATTGCGATGACTGCCAATGCCATGAAAGGCGACAGGGAGGTTTGCCTTGCCGCGGGCATGGATGATTATATTTCCAAACCTTTCCGTTCGGATGAACTGCAGGATGTCCTGAATAAATGGCTGTTCAAAGAGTAGGATAGAAAGCATTCCGGATGTGCCTGATGCCCGGGATGCCTTTTTCATAGATCACATAAACCACATCGAACCTTACCTCCAGGGGAATATGCTTGTAACGGACATAACCGTTGGCGGCAGTGATAAGGAAACGCTGTTTGCTCCGGTTGACGGCCTGTTCCGGAAATTCACGCACCGGAGCGGTCCGCGTCTTGACCTCCACGATAACCAGGTCATTCTTGTCGCGGGCAATGAGATCAATCTCCTTATGTCCGAAACGCCAATTGGTCTCGATGATCACATACCCTTTCTTCCTGAGTTCCTCGGCGGCCAATTGTTCTCCCGCCCGGCCCAAATCCTGAGTTGATTCCATTTTCTTACTAAATTTGCCTGTGATAAATCATGAAGCGTGACGCATGATGCGTGACGCATTATTTGCCAACTGTCAATCGTCAATCCTTCCATGCCTGACTACAAACGTTACCTGGTTACTGCCGCGCTGCCCTATGCCAACGGGCCGGTTCACATCGGACACCTGGCCGGAGTCTATGTTCCCGCTGATATTTATACGCGATTCCTGCGCAAGAATGGAAAAGATGTGTTGTTTATCTGCGGGTCCGATGAACATGGCGTTCCCATCACCCTGAAAGCCAAATCGGAAGGAATTACACCGCAGGACGTGGTAGACAAGTATCATGGAATGATCAGGGACTCATTTGAACGGTTCGGGATTGCCTTTGATATTTACCACCGGACTTCGGCAGCGATTCATCATGAAACTGCCAGCGGATTCTTTAAAAAGATGTACGGCCAGGGTAATTTCGTTGAAAAAACGAGCGAGCAGTTTTTCGATGAAGAGCATCAGCAGTTCCTGGCCGACCGGTATATCACTGGGACCTGCCCTTATTGCGGAAACGAACAGGCCTACGGTGACCAGTGCGAGAAATGCGGCACTTCCCTCAGCCCGATGGAACTGAAGAATCCCCGCTCGGTGCTGAGTGGCAATTCCCCTGTATTAAAAGAGACGAATCATTGGTACCTGCCTCTGGACCAGCATGAAGCCTGGCTCCGGAAGTGGATCCTGGAAGATCATCGGGAATGGCGGTCAAACGTATACGGCCAGTGCAAATCCTGGCTCGACCAGGGACTCAAGCCCCGGGCCGTATCCAGGGATCTCAGCTGGGGAGTTCCGGTCCCGGTGGAGGGTGCCGAAGGCAAAGTCCTTTATGTCTGGTTCGATGCCCCGATCGGTTATATATCGGCCACACGGGAACTGACTCCCGATTGGGAGAAATACTGGAAATCGGATGAGAGCCGGCTGATCCATTTCATCGGAAAGGACAACATTGTCTTTCATTGCATCATTTTCCCCGTCATGCTCAAGGCACACGGTGAATATATCCTGCCTGACAATGTTCCGGCAAATGAATTCCTGAATCTCGAAAACGACAAGATCTCCACCTCCCGCAACTGGGCCGTCTGGCTGCATGAATATCTCGACGAGTTTCCCGGCAAGCAGGATGTCCTTCGCTATGTTCTGACTGCCAACGCTCCGGAAGCCAAGGACAATGATTTCACCTGGAAGGATTTTCAAACCCGCAACAACAATGAACTGGTTGCCGTGCTCGGTAATTTCGTCAACCGCACGCTGGTCCTCACGCAGAAATATTTCGATGGGAAATGCCCCGATCCCGGTATCCCGAGTGATTATGACATAAGCACGATCAGCGAGATCCCCGGCATAAAAACCCGCGTCGAACAGAGCCTGGAAGCCTTCCGGATCCGTGAAGCCCTGAATGAAGCCATGGGCCTGGCCCGTCTCGGGAACAAATACCTGGCCGAGACGGAACCCTGGAAACTGATCAAAACCGATGCTTCGCGCGTGGCAACCATCCTGAACATCAGTCTTCAGATCACGGCAAACCTGGCTATCCTTCTGGATCCCTTCCTGCCTTTCAGCATGAGGAAAGTCAGGAACTGGCTTAACCTGGATGACCTGGACTGGCGGGCAATCGGCGATCAGGCGTTGATCGCTCCGGGGCATGAGCTCGGTCAGCCGTCCCTTCTTTTTGAAAAGATCGAGGATTCACAGGTTGAATTCCAGGTCGACAAGCTGCTCAAAACCAAGAAAGCCAATGAGGCCAAAGCTGCCGGGCTGCCTCCGGCCAAATCCGCAATATCCTATGATGATTTTTCGGGAATGGACATCCGGGTGGCGACGATCCTCGAAGCGGAAAGGGTGCCGAAAACCCAGAAACTGATGAAGCTGAAGGTCGATACGGGAATCGACATCCGTACCGTGGTCTCGGGCATAGCAGAACATTTTGAGCCCGAATCGCTTCCGGGCAAGCAGGTAACCCTGCTGGCCAATCTTGAACCCAGGGTGATCAAGGGCATTGAATCCAAAGGGATGATCCTGCTGGCCGAAGATGCTGCCGGCCGGTTGATCTTCGTCTCCCCGGAACAATCCATAGGCAACGGATCGGCCGTGAAGTAACCTAGCGATTCACCGGTTTGGCCTCACCGACCCTGAACGGGACCAGCCCGAAGGCGTCCGGCAGAAAAGACAAACCGGCTGCAGGGGTAAAACTCAGGTTGCCTTGAGGATCGGAGCTGATAGTTCCGATACCTTCAAGGTAAACGGGTTCCTGCCTCGAAAGCTGACCTACAACCATTGCCGTGAAATTTCCCAGGCGCTCTTTTGCCTCCTCCGGGGAGCATCCCAGGCGTTCGATGATCTCCTGTTCAAGAAAACCGTCATCAGGCTGCTTTTCCTGGCTTAATACCATCCTGCCGGACGGTGGCAGCAGATAGCCGCTTTCACTCCTGATCTGGGCAGGATGATACCGGGTTTCAAAAATTCCCAGGCCCGGGACAACCACAGCTTTCCCCTTACAAAGCAATTCCTTTAAAACCGTTATGACGGACAATGAATCCATGACAAGCAAAGTTATTACTAATTGGTCTGTTCCGCCAGCCCGGACCTGGCAACATTAATTTTTACTATTTTCGCTACCACCTTAACACCGGAAACGCATGAAAAAGATTGAAATGGTGGACCTCCGTTCCCAGTACCACCGGTTGAAAACCGAAATCGACAAGGCCATCCTTCAGGCTTTGGACAATTCGGCTTTCATTAACGGGCCGGATGTCAAGGCTTTTGGAAGCGAACTGGCCAGCTATCTCGACGTACCGCATGTAATACCCTGCGCCAATGGCACGGACGCCCTCCAGGTGGCGTTGATGGCACTTCCGCTGGAACCGGGTGACGAAGTGATCACCACCAACTTTTCGTTCATCGCTACAGTGGAGGTTCTGGTACTTCTGAAGCTTAAACCAGTTCTGGTCGACGTCAATCCTTTCACCTTTAATATTGATCCCGATCAAGTCCGTAAATCCATCAGTCCTAAAACCCGCGCCATTCTCCCTGTCCATCTCTTCGGGCAACCGGCCCCCATGGATGAGATCCTCCAGATAGCGCGGGAACATGACCTGTTTGTCATTGAAGACAATGCCCAGTCGCTGGGTTCCTGGTACCATGGTGCCGATGGCTCCGGTAAAAGATCGGGCACCCTGGGACATATCGGAACCACCTCATTCTTTCCGACCAAGCCCCTGGGCTGTTATGGCGACGGCGGGGCTTTAATGACATCCGATCCGGCCCTGGCCGAAAAGATCCGGATGATCGTGAACCATGGAGCGAAAATCAAATACTACCACGACCTGATCGGAGTGAACTCCCGGCTTGACACGATCCAGGCGGCCATTCTCCGTGTAAACCTGAGGAACCTGGATGATTTCATCGCCAGAAGAAAAAACGCTGCCGGATACTATGACTCACATCTGGCAGGGTTTGCAGGTATCCGTATACCGGCACGGCAAAAACAGGGATCCCATGTTTTCCACCAGTACACCCTGGTGATTGAAAAGGGTGACCGCAACCGGGTGAAGGAAAAGCTCGGCGAAGCCGGCATCCCTTCCATGATCTATTATCCGGTTCCCCTGAGCCTTCAGAAAGCTTTCACTTTTGCCGGCTACCACGAAGGAGATTTTCCGGTCACGGAGCAACTCTGCCGGACGGTCCTGTCCCTTCCCATCCATACCGAAATGAAGCCGGAGGAATTGGCGTATATTTGTGATACTTTGTTGAAAATACTTGATAATGAGCGATAAGGGTTATTATGCCCACGAAACGGCAGTCATTGATCAGGGTTCCAGCATCGGGCCCGGGACGAAAATCTGGCACTTCACCCATATTATGAGCGGTTGCCGCATCGGTGAGAACTGTAATTTGGGTCAGAATGTCGTGGTTTCTCCCGATGTAGTCCTTGGCAACAATGTGAAGGTCCAGAATAATGTCTCGATCTATACCGGCGTGATTTGCGAAGATGATGTGTTCCTGGGCCCTTCTATGGTTTTCACCAATGTGACCAATCCGCGGAGCCGCGTAAACAGGCGTGGAATGTATGAATCCACCCTGGTCAAAAAGGGAGCCACCATCGGTGCCAACTCCACCATTGTCTGCGGCGTTACCCTGGGTGAATTCTGCTTTATCGGAGCGGGGGCCGTGGTAACCAGGGATGTGCCTCCCTATGCCCTGGTAGTGGGTAATCCCGCCCGCCAGCTGGGCTGGATGAGCGAATACGGGCACCGTCTCCGGTTCGACGAAGCCGGACTGGCAACCTGCCCTGAGAGCGGTGAACAGTATAAACTGGAAAGCGGAAGGATACAAAAACTGGTACCATGAAAGAGCTGATCCTTGTCACCGGCGGAACGGGTTATATCGGTTCACATACTGCCGTCGAACTGACCGGTGCCGGTTTCGATGTGGTGATCATTGATAACCTGGCCAATTCGACAACCGATTGCCTCGATGGAATCGAAAAGATTACCGGGGTCCGCCCCCGGTTTGAGCAGTTCGACCTGTGCGACAAGGCGAGGCTGGAACTATTCTTCCGGCAAAATCCCAGGCTCCGGGCAATCATCCATTTTGCAGCTTACAAGGCCGTCGGCGAGTCGGTTGAAAAGCCGACGATGTATTACCATAACAACCTGGTTTCCCTGATCAACCTGCTGGAATGCATGGAAAGTTTCCAGGTGCCGTCACTGGTCTTTTCCTCAAGCTGCACGGTTTACGGACAGCCGAAAAAATTGCCCGTCACTGAGGATGCCCCCATCCTTCCGGCCGAATCACCTTACGGCAACACCAAGCAGATCAGCGAAGAGATCCTGCGTGACGGAATCAGGGCCATGCCGGGAATCCGTGCCATCTCGCTGCGATACTTTAATCCGATAGGGGCCCATCCGTCGGCCCTGATCGGCGAGCTGCCCATGGGAATACCCAATAACCTGGTACCTTTCGTTACACAGACGGCTGCCGGTATCAGGAAAGAACTGAGAATATTCGGAGATGATTATAATACACCCGATGGCTCGGCCATCAGGGATTACATTAACGTGGTGGATCTTGCAATAGCCCATGTGAAGGCCATCTCAAGACTGGTTGCCGGGCAAAACCAGTCGGCCCTGGAGTATTTCAACCTGGGAACCGGGAAAGGTTCATCGGTCCTGGAAGTGGTGAATACATTTGAACAGGTCACCGGTGTCAAAGTCAACCATAAGATCGTCGGACGCCGCCCGGGTGACATTGAACAGGTTTGGGCTGACACCACCAAAGCAAATGAAGTGCTCGGATGGAAGGCTGAACGTTCGCTGGGTGAAACCCTGCTGTCAGCCTGGAATTGGGAAAAACACCTCAGGGGAATCACATAAATCGCCAGGCCGTGAAGAAGGTCATTTTAATTACCGGCGGCGCCGGATTCATTGGTTCGCATGTGGTCAGGTTGTTTATAAACAAATATCCTGATTATCAGATTATCAATCTCGATAACCTGACCTATGCAGGAAACCTCGAGAACCTGACTGACATCGAGAAGGCGCCGAACTACCGGTTTGTCCGGGCTGACATCCGCGATACGGATGCCATGGAACAGCTTTTCATCAAACAAGGTGTGAACGGCGTTTGCCACCTGGCTGCCGAAAGCCATGTTGACCGGTCGATCGCTGATCCGATGGCTTTCGTCACAACCAATATCGTCGGCACCGTCAACCTGCTGAATGCGGCCAGGAAAGCCTGGGGCGATGATTTTACAGGCAAGCGGTTCTATCATATTTCAACCGATGAGGTTTACGGTTCCCTCGGAGCCGGCGGGTTATTCCTGGAAAGCACGCCCTATGACCCCAGGAGCCCCTATTCGGCCTCCAAAGCCAGTTCCGACCACCTCGTCAGGGCTTACGGTCATACCTACGGCTTGCCTGTCGTCCTTTCCAATTGTTCCAATAATTACGGACCCAACCAGTTTCCCGAGAAACTGATTCCCCTGGCCATTCATAATATCAGGAACATGAAACCGATCCCGGTTTACGGTAAGGGAGAGAATGTGCGCGACTGGCTCTATGTGGAGGATCACGCCCGGGCCATTGACCTGGTGTTCCATAAAGGCGTCAACGGCGAGACCTACAATATCGGAGGCCATAATGAATGGAGGAATATCGACCTGATCCGTGCCTTGTGTGAGATCATGGACCGCCTCCTGGGCCGGGAATCCGGTACTTCAGCTTCCCTGATCACTTATGTAAAGGACCGTGCAGGCCACGACCTGCGCTATGCCATCGATGCGTCCAAGATCAGGAAAGAGCTGGGCTGGGTACCCTCCCTGCAGTTCTCCGAAGGACTCGAGAAAACCGTCAAATGGTACCTGGCACACGAAGAGTGGATGAACCGCGTGACCTCAGGGAAATACCAGGATTATTATGAACAGCAGTACCGGAGAAGGTAAGGCAGAAGGCAGAAGGCAAAAGGCAAAAGGAAAGGAAAAAGGAAAAAGGAAAAAGGAAAAAGTCATGTATGTATAACCCCAGACTTCAGTCTGGGGACTTTCGAGCCACGAGCCACGAATCACGAATCACGAGCCACGAGCCACGAGCCACGAGTCACGAGTCACGAGTCACGAGTCACGAGTCACGAGCCTTGATATGATCCCGTCACCCAGCTCCGTTTTTTTCCTGATATGCTCGCGGATGGCCATGACTGCAGGATTGTTCTCAAATTCGCCGCGGACCTGGCTAAAATCACCGTTTCGTTCCGGTTCCTCCCCGTCAATACCGAAGCTGGTCTGGGCTGCTGTCCGGAACTCTTTACGGGCATCCTCGTAAAGCATTTCGTCAAGGGACACCACGGCCTTTTTCCAGGCCTCCACGATTTGGATGACCTGCCCGGGCGTGATGGTTTCGAGCGGGAAGCCAAACTCCTTTTCAACCAGCTGTTTGGCCCATGTCCACTCCATCTCGTAATAGGCAGAATGCCACCTGCTGAACTCATCTTCAATTTCCGGAAGCGTGGTGACCTCACCCGATTCTATGCGGTCGAGGAGGTTTTCCGTCAGTTCCTGTGGTGCGAACAACCCGGCCATGTCAACCCATTTCCCCGTCCCGTAGCGGGAGGTCGGCTGAAATAACTCATGCAGCCGGTCAGGGGTTGAGCAATCCCCTTTTTCGATCCTGGATATCACTGAATTGCCCAGGAATTTCAGGATTCCGGTGGTATACAGGTTGATGCCCCTCTCGAGTGCATTCCTGGGTATTTTCGTGTTTTCGTAGGTATAAAAATCGGATTTTATGCCGGAGGTTTTCTGAAGGTTCCTGAGAATCTCCCGGCCTTTCCACATTTTTTGTATCGTAAAGGGGCTCAATAGATTATAGTTGATCTTATCGAGCTGGTCGGGGTCTTTTCTGCGGTCGCGTTTCGGCCATTTCTGGGCATCCCGGACTGTTCCGACCGAACGGAGGTTGATGGCCGGTGAGAGGATGCTCTCGTCGTTGCTTTCGACCAGGTAGGAAAAAGGCAGGTCTGAGGTATCCGAATTTTTGTAATGCCGGCCCATGACCAGGGTAAAGGGACCCACCTTGCTGGGCCAGAGCAGATAGGAATCGCTCGTAGTCTTGGAGCCCCGCTCGACGATCCCCTGATGGATCGGTCCGAGCTTATACATGTGGTTGCTCTGGTTGGAGCCCGATCCCGCATTCAGGAAGGAAAAATAAGCAGCGATCAGGAGGGTGGATTTATGGTGCGTGACCGTGTAAGGCCCCGCAAAGATTGAGCAGGCTTCGCCATGAAAACCGGCACAGTTGGCAAAAAACAGGGAGTTCTCTGCAGAATACTGCTTACCCAGTTCAACACCCTGACCCACAAAACATTTATCGAGGAACACGTAATCGCTGACAATGGAACCCGATGAGACAATGAAGTTTCGGGCGCTGACCCCCGTGCCAATGCGGACCGGATCAGCCGGGCAGGAATTGATGCTGCCCTCTTCCAAGATGTTGGCTCCGTCAATCACTGCCGATTCACCGATCCTCACATTCCTGATAATATGGGTATATGACAGGATGGCCCCGTCGCCGATGGTTCCGTAACCGTGATCACAGCCATCGGCATGATCATCGATCATCCGGGTGAGCCTTTCGATCACGGACGGCCGGTGGCGGTACAGAGCGAGGATATAGGCCAGGTGGGCCGACAGGCGGTCAAACATCGGCACTTCCCGGCCCCCTGCCTCATTCAGCACTGAAATCCGGCATCCGTTCCCAAACCGGGTTGGAGCTTCATAAACCAGCCGGTCGACATGGGTAATGATCACGTTGTCGCCAATGTGATAATTGGCTATCATCTCGCAGGGTCCATTGATATAAGCGTCGTCCCCGACTGTGCAATTGTAGAGGGTTGCATTGCTGATGGAGGCGGGCAGCTTCAAACCACCGGGGAAGTCGACCATTCCATGAAAGGCACCGAGCCTGACCGGTCCATAGAACCTGACTCCTTTGATCCTGAGGGAATCGAATCCGGGCCTGACCTGGACATTGCCCCAATCATCTGCCTGGCATCCCTGCATTTCCAGGTTCCCGATCTCCGATTGGGTCAGCGGTCGAAAATCATTGCTTTTCATATCAGGTTATTCAACAGTGACGGATTTAGCAAGGTTACGCGGCTGATCCACGTCGCATCCTCTCAAAACGGCAATATGATAGGCGAGCAACTGGAGCGGGACCACTGACAGTAAGACCGAAAAGGCCGGCAGCGAATCCGGAATCTCTATCACATGATCAGCCAGGCGGGAGATCTCCCGGTCCCCTTCCGAAACAATGGCAATGACTTTCCCGCGGCGGGCCTTGATCTCCTGCACATTGCTCACCACCTTGTCCAGGGTCTGATCGCGGGCGGCTACGACGACAACCGGCATGTTTTCGTCGATCAGGGCAATCGGCCCGTGCTTCATTTCCGCAGCCGGATAGCCTTCGGCATGGATATAACTGATTTCCTTGAGCTTAAGAGCCCCCTCCAGGGCTACCGGGAAAAAGACTCCCCTTCCCAGGTATATGGCATTGGTTGAAAGCTGGTATTTATCGGCCAGTTCATGGATCAAGGGATCTTTTTCCAGGGTTTTCCGGAGTTTCTGGGGTATTTCGATCAGTTCGGAGATCAGCTCCTCATATCTTTCCTGACTGAGGGTGCCGTTGTTCCTTCCGGTGATCAGGGCCATCATGATCAGCACCGTGACCTGGGCAGTGAAAGCTTTGGTGCTGGCGACACCTATTTCAGGCCCGGCATGGGTATAAACACCGGCATGCGTTTCCCTTGCGATGGAAGATCCCACAACATTGCAGATACCCAGGACCGTTCCTCCCCGTTCCTTTGCCAGCCTGACGGCAGCGAGGGTGTCAGCCGTTTCACCGCTCTGGCTGATGGCCAGAATGATATCATCCGGATGGAGAATCGGGTTCCGGTACCGGAATTCCGAACTGTATTCGACCTCCACGGGCACCCTGGCCAGCTCCTCAAAAAAATATTCCCCGACCAGCCCTGCGTGCCAGGAGGTTCCACAGGCCGTGATAATGATCCTTTTGGCAGCGTAAAGTTTGGGAAGCACCTCGAGCAGGCCGCCCAGCTGAATGCCCGACCGGTCGGGAAGCACCCTTCCCCTGAACGTATCCTGAATGGAACGGGGCTGCTCGAATATCTCCTTGAGCATGAAATGCGGGTAACCTTCCTTGTCGATCTCCCCGATCGAAAGGTCGAGTTCCCGGATTTCCGGCTTCTGGGGCACGTTGCGCAGGTTCCGAAGGAGAAGCTGGTCGCGGCTGATAATCGCGAAATCCTCATCATTCATGTAAATGACGTTCTGGGTATGTTCGACCAGCGGGGTGGCGTCCGAGGCCAGGAAATATTCTCCCTGGCCCACGCCGATTACCAGCGGGCTGCCCTTGCGCGCGGCAAACAGCTTGTCAGGTTCTTCCGCGCAGGCCACCACGATGCCATAGGCACCCTCGACCTTGTGCAGGGCCATCAGGATAGCCAGTTCGGCCGAAAGGTCCCCCTCAAGATAGAGGTGCTCGATCAGGTTGACGAGGACTTCGGTATCGGTTTCGCTGCTGAACCGGACTCCCCGTGATTTGAGGTGCAGTTTGACGGAAGCATAATTTTCGATTATCCCGTTATGCACGAGGGTGAAATGTCCATGGCAGGAAACCTGCGGATGGGCATTGACCTCATTGGGCTCTCCGTGAGTGGCCCAGCGCGTATGCCCCATGCCGGCAGTTCCCGATTTGGGTTTTGAGAGTCCTATCTTCTCAAGATCAGCAACCCTGCCCTTGCACTTCTGGATATTAAAGCCACCGTCAACCAGGGCTATCCCGGCCGAGTCATAACCCCGGTATTCGAGTCTCTTCAGCCCGTTGATTAAGATCGGATAGGCCTGCTTCGAGCCGATATATCCAACTATTCCGCACATAACAGATAGGCAGATCAGGTTTTGGATCCGCTAAATTAATGGGTTCCCGATCAATCTGCAAAAGAACGAAATGAATATCAAACTAATGCAGAGGGGTATAGGTAATTCTCAATCTCATTCCTTCCGGGCCGTTCTTCAGGAGCAGCCGGGCGGCGCTGGTCCGCTCCTCCGAGAGCACCAGGAACAACCCGTTGTTGTCCACCCGCTGGGCGGTATCCGGATGCACCAGCGTCTGAAGGTGGCGGCCGATATTGAAACTGTAAGTTCCGGCCGTTTTATCAAAGGTTCCGCCGTAATAATCTTCTCCCACCGAAAGATCGTCAATGAACTGATTGGTCCCGTCAGGCCTGGCATTGAACACGCGCAGGGAAAGAGGCCGGGCAAAAAAGCCTGCGGTAGGATCATCGGCGATGGAGAATACGAGTTCCGCCTTATTGATGGCAACACCCGATTCCGCCAGGGAAAGGATCTCATCCGGGAGTTCCAGCTTCACGTGGGCGCGGGTACCCGACATTCCGTGCAGGAAAACCTCAGGATGCGCGTAGAGGGAATCGTTGATCAGACCTGGCAGCGACGAAGCTGAATAATCGTGTTCGAACAGGTTGATCCAGGTACAGTTGCTGTTGATGATCACCTCATAGGAAAGGGAATCGCTGTCGGCATTGTGGTAATAGAGGGTGAATCTTGATCCTCCCCCGGTAAAATTGTAGGAGATGACCGAACCGCCCTGTTCGACCGGAAGGGCCTGGATAAAAAGCCCCTTGAAAAAGGTCAGCCAGGTGGTATTGTCGGTCAGGTAGGAAGTATCGGCATCCAGGATTTTCTGGCCAAAACTGTCGGACAGCCGGATGAGAACCGAATCCTGCCCGGGAAGCGGCTGATAGGAGAATATTCCGATGGGGGAAGCCGGGTCATAAAACCCGCTGATATCCAGGTTGGAGTAATAGGTGGAATCAACATAAAGATCCTGGGTCAGCTCATAAATACGGATATCCTGCCGGGTAGTGGTATCTCCATACCAGGAAAGGTATTTCATGAGCAGGACGGTTGAATCGATAACGGCGGCCTCGCCGAATTCCACGTCATTGGACGACAGCCTGAATTGCGACAGGAGATGGGCGGTTGACCGTCCGAAAACGGGATCATTCATGCATCCCAGCAAGGAGGCGGATCGTTTCTCAGAGGTCAGGGAATCCTGGCGGAGGGTGGTTGCGGTGATCACGGCCGAGGAATCAACGACATAATGAAACCGCTCACCGGGCGTAATAAAATCCAGCCCTACTTCCTCGCTGTTGTTGCATGAGGTAAACAGTGCCAAAAAAAAGCCACCGGCCAGAATTCCGCAGGCGGCCTTGCCAAACTTCATTTTAGTCATCTGACAGTGTCAATATTAAATCAAACCCCCAAAACGTCCTGGTAAAAATCAGAATATGCCTCGATATAATTATCAGGATCCTGATATTCCAGAACCGGCTTGCCTGATTTTTTCAGGAACCGGTCAATCTCCGCATCAATCGTCCGGCTGCCCAGAATGACAGCATCTGAATTACTGACTGCCATCTGGCTGATATGAACAAAATCAGGCACTGATATAACGTCGACATCCTCCGGTTTAATGCCAGGCATCATCAACTTTTCTTTAAACGATTGGTTCAGAGTGGATTTAAAACCATCCTGATATAGGGAACAGACCACTTTGGTGTGGCCGAACAAGGGGTCATCATAAAAGACCTTTTTGATGTACAGCGGAATGATCGAGGTGAACCAGCCGTGGCAATGGACCAGGTCGGGGGTCCAGCGCAGTTTCCTGACCGTTTCAAGGACCCCGCGGGCAAAAAAGATGGCACGTTCGTCGTTATCGGGAAAACCCACTCCGTTGTCGTCCGTCATGGTGGCTTTCCGCTGGAAATAATCGTCGTTGTCAATGAAATAGACTTGCATGCGGGCTGCCTGAATGGAGGCTACTTTTATGATCAGGGGATGATCTGTATCATTGATTATCAGATTCATGCCTGAAAGGCGAATGACTTCGTGCAACTGGTTCCGGCGTTCATTGACCAAGCCAAAACGAGGCATAAAGGTTCGGATTTCCCGTCCGCGCTCCTGAATACCCTGAGGAAGGTGGCGGCTGATCATGGCCATTTCAGATTCAGGCAGGTAGGGCGTAATTTCCTGGGAGATGTAAAGAACCCTGTGCTTTTTCATCCTATCGGATTTTTCCGTTGTGGAAGCAAAAGTATTAAAAATAAGTGTAACTCTCAACTTATTAACAATTCCGGCGGGTTATGAACACCTGATTGCCTATTTTAGCACCGGTTCAGATCCATCTCCAGGCGATGAAAATTCTTAAAACCATTTCCGGAACGCGGGAACACATTGGATCCCTGACGAAAGGCCTTGAAGGCCCGGGATTTGTTCCTACCATGGGAGCCCTCCATGAGGGGCATCTGTCACTGGTCAGAAAGTCGGTAGAG
>Ga0172368_10000932_pt1 | contig 41011 bp, 32 predicted proteins | sample Lak11m_FD_114540 | JGI IMG/M metagenome (GOLD analysis project Ga0172368, IMG submission 114540) | Freshwater microbial communities from Kabuno Bay, South-Kivu, Congo - kab_022012_11m | ecosystem: Environmental > Aquatic > Freshwater > Lake | place: Democratic Republic of the Congo: South-Kivu... | reverse complement strand
TGTCCATCGGGGAATTCCTCCTTGGTTTTGATTACTCAGAGGAATTCTACCCGATGGATCATGTTTTACAATACCAACAATACCTGGCCCTATGCCGGGTACTCACAAGACGAAACAGCCCTAGTCATTCGCTGATTCGCCGATTCTTCATTTGTTGATTCGCGCATTCGCTACGGATGATCGTTCGGGTTCTCAGCCACAAGCCCTTCGGAGCGAGCGGCGGAGAGCAGGTTGCCGTCGGCGCTGATGAAGATAGGGGTCGGGAGACCGGCCTGTGTCAACTCATGCATCCAGTCCAACACGGTAGCCAGATGAATCGCGTCATAAGCCCTCAATGGGTGTCGAATCGCAAGTTGGCTCGCCAGGTCTAGTATTTGCTGGGATACGGCCAGTAAACCGACATCGGTCCTTGACTCTGCCAAGGCGAGAGCGATCAGCCGATCCCTGGCGTCAGCACCGATTCGATGTTCTCGATGCGCCCTGGTCAGAGCGCAGATCACTTCGACTGTGACCAACTCGATACTCGTAAAACGATTGACAACGGAAGCGCTCATCAGATCAATGATCCACTTGCTGCCAGGTTCCCGCAGGTAACGCTTGGCAACGGCACTGGCATCGAGATAATACGTAATCATCAGCGCGGCCCCCGATCTTCGATAATCCAATCGGATAACGGCACGCCGTCCAGCCACGTGCGCGCCTCCTCACGGGATGGAAGTTCTACGCCTTGAATGAAGCGATCCATCCAATCGGTTTTAGCCTGGCGTCGCTGAAGAATCCGTTCGTATTTTTTATCATCGCTTTCCTCGGGCGCTTCCGGCATCAGCTCAGCCACCAGCGTATTTACCAGGACTTGGTTCAGCGAAACGTTGTATTCGGCAGCGCGTTCCTTCAGTACCTGATGCAGTGCCGTCGGCAGCCGGACGGTCAGTTTCACTTTCTCTTCGGACATCGTGTGCCTCCAATCCCGACATATGCTCACCTTCTGCACCGGATCTGTCACCTGGTTGCCACCATGCCACCATGGTGGCATGGTCTATCATATATCAAAACTACGAAGGCGTCAATCGAGGACCCGATCTCTCGCTCATCCTGGCGTCCGGTTGCCTGGTGCTGCCTTGCGACCAACAAAAAAGCGCCCTTCGTCGCAAGGACGGAAGGGCGCTTCCGCGGTACCACCTTGGTTGGCAGACCGGCAGATGGCCGATAGCTGATAACTTGTGGCCGCCACCGACTGCCCACTCAGAGCTGTAACGGGCTGGCCCGGGATCGCCTACCGCAGAAGCCATAGGCTATCAGCCATCAGCTACCTGCTATCAGCGATCAGACTCCCCGGCGACCTTCGGTGGCGCTCACGTCAAAAGGGGCTTACACCCGGTGACCCCTGTTCTCTGGCGACGGCCGTACGGGCAAGATAACCTTGCCCCACCACCTACTCCTCCGGTTCGGCGTCTTTCTATTGATTCAGTTGCAAAGATTATATGCGACCTGGCTGTTGCTGTCAACCGGCGGGCACTGCATGATGCAAATCGGTGATGACGGCTTGCAGGTCACGGCGCAACTGCGATCCTTCCGGGAGCTGGTCCAACATGCTCGTCGCGTCATGCAGTTGCTTGCGCGCATAGTTGAAATCGATGGCGCCCTGGTTCACCTGCTGGCGCACCGGCAGCAAGAGCTCCAATGCCTGGTCGAAGATCTCGCTGGGAGTGAGCAGTGCGCGCTCGGCGCCGGCGACGTGCACAGCCTGTATGCCGCGCGCGATCGCCTCGCTGGCCGCCATATCCGCCGGGGCCACCAGCCATTTGGCGGCCTCTCCGGCCATTGTCCTGAACGCGACTTCGGGCGCAGCCCCGTGCCTTTCCAGGGTCGTGCTGAGATCGATGCTGTTGCGGGCCAGGTTGGTGCGCTGCACCGATAGCTGGTAAGCCCCCGCCGGGCCCTGCGAAAGCAGGCCCGAGACCCGATACCCGCGTTGCGGCGGCAGAATCCAGCTCCACAAGACCTTGAGCCAGCCCATGCCGCCAAGGTCGAGGTTGGGGGCGGGCTCCACCGTCGCCTCCTTGGCATGCACGAGCTGGTTCCATGCCACCAACTTCTCGGCGATCGCCTGGCTGACAATCTGGGGCACGATGGTTGCCGATTCGCCTAGCCCGTTCGCAAAATCGCCGATCAGGAAGCCAGGTTGGGTGGCCGGTTGGTGGAAAAGCGGCCGGACGCGGATGAGCCACAACTCGCGCAGCCAGTAGAGCAGCCAGCGCAGCGCGGCCGACAGCAGGTAAATCAGCGCGACGACCAGGAGGGCTGCTACCGCTGTGCTGCCGAAGTCGCCCAGCCTGGCGCCGACCGTATTTGCGGCCCCTGCTTTGGCCGCGGCTGGGGTAACGCTCGGGCCTGGGGGCGGGGTCGAAACCACGGCCGGTGCGCTGGCGGTCGCCTGCCCATCCAACGCCGCCTTCAGACCGGCCAGGGCATCGGCATTGCCGCGGTCAGTCTCCGCGATCGCTGCGAACAGGGCCGCTGCCTTGGCGTAATCCTTGCCGTCCAGGTAGGTCTTGGCAAGCACTAATTGAGCTTGCAGCGCGGTAAAGGTCGGTGTCGCGGTCGGCGTCATCGTCGGCGTCGGCGTGGGCGTCGGGGTCCCCGGTGTGCCGGGAGGCGTCGCCGCCTGAGTCCCTTCTGCTGTCGCGGCTGGAGCGGCAGCCGTGGCTTGTGGCGTGGCTTCTTGCGCCAAAGCCGACGCCAACGGGATGATGAAAGCGGCCAAAATGAGCGCCGCTACGAGCAAAGATGCCACCAGATGCGTCCGTCGGGGACCCATGGCAACCTCCATGCGTAACGAGTGAGGATAAAGTGCGAGCGGCGTTGCTACGTCTCGCTGCCGCAGGTTCAACTGCCAGGTGCTTGTTGAGATGGGATTATAGCATCTTCGTTAACGGCTGGCAATTGGCGCGCAGTAACCGGCGTGCTATAATTTGGACGCTCGATGCTGGAAGCTGGCGGCTGGAAACTGGATGCAGAGATTTCCGGGCCGCCAGCTTCGAGTTTTCAGCATCCAACATTGATGAGGAGGCGGAGGGGAGGTTGCATGGCTCATCCGTTTTTGGATCGTCTTGCTCTCGGGCCAATGCTGGGCGACGGCGCGATGGGCACCATGCTTCACACGCTTGGCGCGGGGCTGGATCAATGCCTGGAAGATCTCAATCTGACCAATCCCGACTGGGTGCGCGATATCCACCTCGGGTACATCAAGGCCGGCGCCGAGATCATCCAGACCAATACCTTCGGGGCCAGTCGTCTCCGTCTGGCCGAGTACGGGTTGGCTGACAGGGTGCGCGAGATCAACTTTCGCGGCGTAAAGCTGGCCCGCGAGGCGCGTGAGATCAGCGGCCGGCCGATCTGGATCGCCGGCTCGGTGGGACCGCTGGGCAAGCGGGTGCGGCGCGAAGGCGCGTTGCTGACCGATCTTGCCGCGACCACCTTCCGGGAACAGATCGGCGTGCTTTGGGAAGCCGGCGCGGACCTGCTGGTGTTCGAGACCTTCTCCGATCTGGATGAGTTGACGGCGGCCGTGCGCGTGGCGCGGGAAAGCACCGATCTGCCGGTGGTGGCGGAGGTGACGTTCGGCAACGATGGCATTACCTCGTCGGGCGCGGGCCCGGCGGACGTGGCGCATACCCTGGCCGCGCTGGGCGTGGATGTGGCGGGTGTCAACTGCTCGTTGGGCCCGGCGCGTATGCTGGAGTTTGCCTCGCAGATGCATGCGGCCGAACCCGATCTGCGGCTTTCAGCAATGCCCAACGCCGGGCTGCCCTACCGTGCGGGCGAGCGGATGATCTACCCGTCGGCGCCGCATTATTTCGGCGAGAGCGTGCCCCAGTTTCTGGCGACCGGCGTGACGCTGGTCGGCGGCTGTTGCGGCACCACGCCCGCGCACATCCAGATGATGCGGGCGGCGTTGGATGAGGCGACGAGCGGCAAGGCGGCAGACGATCAAACGCCCGTGGTTGTAGCCGAGCTCAGTCCTATTCCCATGGTGCGGGTTCAGGCCCTCGATCTTGCGCGCGAGCTGGCCGGTTTGGCATCCGAAGCAGAGGCGCCCGAGCCGACCGGCCTGCTGAAGAAGCTGCGGGCGGGGAAGTTCGTGGTCAGCGTAGAGGTCGATCCGCCGCGCGGGTTCGACGCGACGAAGATGCTCGAAGGCGCGCGCGTCGCCAAAGAGCGCGGCGCGGATGCCGTGAACGTTGCCGACAGCCCGATGGCACGCGTCCGCATGGGTGCGCTGGCGCTCTGTGTCCTGATCCAGCAGCACGTGGGCATCGAGACGATCCTGCACCTGACGACCCGCGACCGGTCACTGATGGGCATTCAGGCCGATCTGATCGGCGCGCATGCGCTGGGGGTGCGTAACATCATCGCCCTCACCGGTGACCAGCCCAGCCTGGGCGATCATCCTGAAAGCACACCGGTCTATGATGTGGATTCCGTCGGCCTGGTGAAGATCATCAGCCAGTTCAACCAGGGGCTCGATCGCGCGGGCAAGCCGTTCGGCAGCCGGGCGGCGTTCACCATCGCCGTCGCCAGCGATCCGACCCGCGACGACCTGGCGCAGGAGGTGGATCGCTTCCACCGAAAGGTTTCGGGCGGCGCGCATCTGACGATGACCCAGCCGATTTTCGATCCGGCGTTGTGGCGGCGCTTCTTCGACCTGTACGAGGAACGCTACGGCCCCTTCCCGGTGCCCGTGCTGATCGGCATCCTGCCGCTGCAAAGCCATCGTCACGCCAGCTTCCTGCACAATGAGGTGCCCGGTATCACCATCCCGGAGGGGGCGCTGGCGCGCATGGAGCGGGCCGGCGCGGACGGGCGCAAGGAAGGCGTCAAGATGGCTCAAGAGCTGTTGCTGGAGCTGATGGAGCTGCCGAAGGTGCAAGGCGTCTACCTGATGCCGAGCTTCGGGCGGTATGAGGTGGCGTGCGAGGTGTTGGACGTGGTGAAGCGTGGTGCGTAGTGCGTAGAGCGTGAAGTGCCCGTGCAAGAAATGTCCCTCGGCGGGACTGTGATCTGGGTATGTTGGTCGGTTTGTGCTATACTTGACATCAAGAAATATCTTGCAGACCGAGCCGGAGATGCTTGCGGCTGACCGCTGAAGTGCCCTGTGGCCGATGGGAGGTGGGTGTTGGACACGTTGACACTGGAAGTATCTGTCCCTAAAGACCTTTTTGCGGCGTTGGGGTTCTCGCGCTCCTATGCTGCCGAGCAGGTGAAGGAGTTTACCGTGGTGGGCCTGTATCGCGAGCGCCGCATCTCCGCGGGCAAGGCAGCCGAGATGTTGGGCCTGCATCTTGGCGAGTTCGTCAGACTCTTGGCGCGCAAGGATGTTCCATATTTCGACTATTCCGATGAGGAACTTGCTGGGGAGTTAGGCGCCGTCGCTGCCTGGAAGCGCGAAGATGACCCAACATGATCTCGTCGTCTCGAACGCCAGTCCCTTGATCACCCTCGCAAAGATTGGGCAATTCGATCTCCTGCTGAAGCTCTTCGGGCGAATCGTCATTCCGCAAGAGGTCTACGACGAGGTTGTCCTTCACAGCGCCGGAGAACCCGGCGCTGTGGAAACACGCGACGCCGGCTGGGTCGATGTGAAACCGGTGGCCGATGACCTTGCAGTTTCCCTTTTGCGGGAGGATCTGGGCGCCGGGGAGAGCGCAGCGATTGTCCTGGCGCAGATGACTGGCGCGGCTTTGTTGCTGCTGGATGATGCGCTTGCCCGCCGCAAGGCGGAGCGTGTAGGCCTCACGGTCATCGGTACGTTGGGCATCCTGCTGATGGCGAAGCAGGCAGACCTGGTCAAAGCAGTGCAGCCACTTCTGGACGTATTGCGCAAGACCGACTTTCGAGTAAGCGCGCGGGTGCTAGATGAGGTCTTAGCTCGCGCCGGCGAGCTTTGAAGAACGGGCTTTTCTCAGATCCAGCCGTGCCGAACGACCCGTGACCTATCCTCGGGCGTTCGGCACATTTTTGCTGGGGAGTTGTGTATGGCCGATCTGATTCTGGCCTCCGGTTCGCCCCGTCGGCAGGCGCTGCTGGCCGCGCTGGGGCCGACCTTCACAGTGGACACGGCCGATGTGGACGAGACGCCGCTGTCGGGCGAAGCGCCGGACGCGCTGGTCTGCCGGCTGTGCCGGGCCAAGGCGGCCGCGGTGGCCGAGCGGCACCCGGATGCGATCATCCTGGCAGCCGATACGCTGGTGGCACTGGACGGCGTGCTGCTGGGCAAGCCGACTGATTCGACCGAGGCCGTGATGATGCTGCGGGCGCTGCGCGGGCGGATCCACCAGGTCTACACCGCGGTTTGCGTGGCGACGAACGGTGCGCTCACCTCCCGTTTGTCGATCAGCGACGTGACCATGCGGCCGTACAGCGACGAGGAGATCGCCCGCTATGTGGCGTCGGGCGATCCGCTGGACAAGGCCGGCGCCTACGCCATCCAGCACCCACTCTTCGCACCGGTGGCGGCGTGGAAAGGGTGCTACGCCGGCATCATGGGGCTGCCGCTGCGGCTGGCAGGCGAGATGTTGGCGGAGGCAGGGCTGAAGGCGCCCAGCGATGTAGTCATAGTGTGTCGAGGATTGAACGGCGGAAGATGCTGCGCCGTCATAGCCTGGTCGGGTTCCGCGCAGGACTGACTGACTTGTCTCTCCCCGGCTTTGCGACTATAATGCTCGCAGCCGGCACCGCTGAAAATCTATGGCATCTGTGAGTCACCTCGGTTAAACAAGACGTATTGGGGGAGCTATGCTGAGAGTAGCGGGAGTTTACGACGGTAAAAGCATCTTGTTGCACGAGCCCTTGCCGATTCCTTTGCACGCGACTGTAGAGATTCTGGTGGCAGAAGAACCGATCAATCTGGAGGATCTCTATTGGCAAAGGCTTGTGGAGTTGGGATTAGTTAAATTGGCACGTCCACAACCTGCTCGGGAGTCAGCTTTCGCGCCGATTCAAGTGGTGGGTGCACCTGTTTCTCAGACGATCATTGAAGAGCGCCGGTGATGGGGCACTACTATTTCGACAGTAGCGCCCTTGTCAAACGGTACATGGCAGAAACCGGTACGGATTGGATTCAGGGTCTCTGCGCTGCCGAAGCCGGGCATTTCTTGTATACGGTCCGGATCAGTGGCGCCGAGATCATCGCCGCGCTATCACTGCGCACACGGACCGGCGCGTTGATCCCGGCCGATGCTAAGGCAGCCTCGATGCAGTTCAGGGCAGATTTCAGCAAGCGCTACCAGATCATCGAGGTGACAGAGAACCTGGTTGATTTGGCCATGACTCTAGCCGAGAAGCATGGTCTGCGCGGCTATGATGCTATCCAATTGGCTGCCGCGCTTCAACTTCGAAATGTGAGATCATACCTCTCCCTGTCACCCATCAGCTTTGTAAGTGCAGACGACAAATTGAATGGAGCCGCTGCCGCTGAAGGCCTCCCTGTAGACAACCCCAATGATCACTAACCTGTTGTGAGTTGCTGAAATCTCCTTCTTTTCGGGCTACGTGTAACGCATCTCACCCCGCGGTCGTGTCTTACGTGAGGGCGTCACACGTAGCTTATTTTTGGAGCACACATGCAAGATGATATCCTCGCCGGTCTCAACCCGGCGCAGCGGGAAGCGGTGACCACGGTCAAGGGGCCGGTGCTGGTGCTGGCCGGGCCGGGCTCGGGCAAGACGCGGGTGCTGGCGCATCGCGTGGCCTATCTGCTGCGCGTGGTCGGCGCGCACCCCCGTTCGGTCATGGCGGTGACGTTCACCAACAAGGCCGCAGGCGAAATGCGCGAGCGGATCAACAAGCTGCTCGGCGAATCGGTGCCGACCAGCTCCGGGTGGAGAGGGCTGACCATCGGCACGTTCCACAGCATCTGCGCTCGCATCCTGCGCGCCGAGGCGGCCCTCGCGGGGCTGAATCCGAACTTCGTGATCTACGACGACGGCGAGCAGCTCACCGCGATCAAGCAGGCGTTACGCGATCTCAAGCTGGACGAGAAGATGTACCGGCCCGAGGCGATGCGCGGGGCTATCTCCAAGGCCAAGAACGAGCTCGTCAAGCCGGAAGCCTTCGAAGCGAACACCTACTGGGCCGAGGTCGCGCGCCGCGTGTACACGCGGTACCAGGAGATCATGACTGCCAACGCCGCGCTGGATTTCGACGACCTGCTGACGCGCACGACCTGGCTGTTCCAGGATCAGCCGGAGGTGTTGAAGCAGTACCAGGAACGCTACCAATACCTGCTGGTGGACGAGTTCCAGGACACCAACACCGCACAGTATGAGATGGTACGCTTGCTGGCTGAGAAATCGCATAACTTGTTTGCGGTGGGTGACGAAGACCAATGCGTTATCGCGGGAACGCCAATTATGACCCCGGATGGCTGTATTTCGGTGGAGTCGCTCTGTATTGGCGATCGTGTCGTCGCTGCATCCGGCCATGGCGGTGTGGCACAAGCGCAAATCGATGGTTGTGCAAGCCATTTCCACAGTGGAGAGGTGGTCGTCGCCATTACATCAGGTGGCCATAGGGTGATAGCCACGCCGGAGCACTGCGTCTTCGCTCGTTTTTCGGTGGATAGCCCCTATCAGCATGTCTATCTCATGTACTCTCACAAGTTAGGTTATCGCATCGGTCGCACCGGCGCGATGCGGACTAATGGGATCAAGGCGTATCCCGGCTTTGTAGAACGTTTACGTCAGGAACGCGGCGATGCGATCTGGCTGTTGCGGGCCTGCAGAGACTCGGCCGAAGCCGCCTATTGGGAGGCTTTCTATGCCGCCAAGTACAGCTTGCCTACTGCTTGTTTCTATGCCGATGGTCGTCGCATGGCGCTGACGAATGAAATGATCACCCGACTCTACACCAACCTGGATACAGAGGCTGCAGCAGAGCGCTTGGCTGCCGATCTCGGCCTCAGTCTGGATCACCCGCATCACGTGCCCCAGACAACTATTCGCGGTGGCTCTGTGCGGAAGACTATTTCACTGACGATGTTTGGGAGCCAGGGGATCAAGTACGGCGGAAATCGCTGGCACAAGCCACATGATCCCTGGCATTTGCATGAGCTGTCGATTTGCAGTTCCGATCCAGAGTACCGCCAGCAGGTGGATGGTATTCTCCGGACGAAACCACACAAGCAATACTACTGGGCGGCGCGCCGGAGCCACGGCGATTATGATGCCATGGTGGAAATGGCTGCTGAACTCCGAGATGTGGCACCGGATGCGCGTTTGTGGCAGCGCGCAAAGTTGACCGAGCAGCTATACGACTTCATGCCCATCGGCAACTTGTTGCCAGGGGTCATAGTTCCCGTTCTGGGAGCGAATAGATGTATCGAGGAAGACGAGGTTGTTGCTGTCTCGCGAGAACGATATGAGGGTTTGGTCTACGATCTATCCGTGCCGAATTATCGCAACTACATCGCCGGAGGGGTCGTCATCCACAATTCGATCTACGCCTTCCGCGGCGCGGATTACCGTAACGTGATGCGCTTCCGCGAGGATTACCCTGACGCACGGGTGATCTTGCTGGAGCAAAACTACCGCTCGACCCAGACCATCCTCGACGCGGCGAACGCGGTCATCGCCAAGAACCGGTTCCGCACGCCCAAGAAGTTGCGCACCGACCGCGGTCGCGGTCTCCAGGTGACGGTGCATGAGGCGTATGACGAGTCGGACGAGGCGGCGTTCGTTGCCACGACGATCCAGCGTCTGATTTCGCAGCGCGAGGCGAAGTTAGGCGACTGCGCGGTGATGTACCGCACCAACGCCCAATCCCGCGCGCTGGAAGATGCCTTCGTGGCGCGCGGGATGCCCTACCGGCTGGTCGGTGGCACTCGTTTCTACCAGCGCAAGGAAATCAAGGATGCGCTGGCTTATCTGCGGCTGACACACAACCCGGCCGACAACGTCGGCCTGGGCCGCGTGATCAATGTGCCGCCGCGCAGCATCGGCGAAAAGACCATCTCCACGCTATCCACCTGGAGCGGCGAGCTTGGCGTCTCGATGGTCGGCGGGCTGGCGCTGGTAGCAGGCGATCTCAAAAGTCCCGCGCTGAGCGCAGAAACGTTGCAGGCAGTGTCTCAGCGTTCAACACCGCCGCAACATCCTTTCGCTGCGGCCGCGCAACGCTCGCTCACGGCTTTCTACCGGATGCTGGCCGGCTGGATGGCTGCTAAGGACGGATTGACCGTGGCCGCGCTGCTCGACCGCATCGCCGAGGAATCGGGCTACGCTACCTGGCTGCGCGACGGCACCGAGGAGGGCGAGGATCGCTGGGCCAACCTGCAAGAATTGCGCAGCGTCGCCGCGCACTACGACGACTTCCCGCCCGAGCTGCGCCTCACCGCCTTCCTGGAGGAGATCGCGTTGGTGTCCGACCAGGATGAGCTGGCGGAAGAAGCCGACCGGGTCACCCTGCTGACGCTGCACACGGCCAAAGGGCTGGAGTTCCCGGTTGTTTTCATCGTCGGGTTGGAGGAAAATATCCTCCCGCACAGCCGCAGCATGGAGGATCCCGATCAGATGGAGGAGGAGCGGCGGCTGATGTACGTCGGCGTCACCCGTGCCAAGGATCGCCTCTACCTGCTGCGCGCGTTCCGGCGGATGATCTGGGGGCGCAGCGAGGTCTTCGAGCCGTCGCGTTTCCTCAAGGACGTGAAGATCGCGATCAACGGGGGTAGAGGGGCGGGAGAGCGGGAAGGCAGAGGAGCGGAGGAGCGAGGGAGCCGGGGAGCACCGGAACAGCCCTGGTCCGATATTGTGCGGCCGCGCGGCGAACGGACCCGGTCAACCGGCGCAACGGCGTGGTCGCCGGGAACATACGCCAGACCCACATCCGGCTCCGGCCGATCCTCTGAGCGCGCGACTGGCAACCGCCAGCCGCAGTTTAAGCCCGGCGACCGGGTGGATCACGGCCTCTTCGGCCAGGGCATCGTGCTGAAGTCGGAGCTGACCGCGGACGACGAGGAAGTGACGGTGGCGTTCGCAGGCAAAGGGTCCAAGACGCTGCTGGTGAGTTTTGCAAAGCTGGAGAAGGTGACGTAGGGCGTGGAGCGTGGTGCGCTGAACGTGGAGCGTAGAACGTGAAGCGTGGTGCGTGGTGCGGAGAACGTGGAGCGTAGAACGTGAAGCGTGGTGCGGAGAACGTGGAGCGTAGAACGCGGAGCGTGAAGCGTGGAGCGGAGAACGTGAAACGTGGAGTGTGGAGCAAAGTGCGTGATTCCTGATCCCTGGTCCCTGCATGAACGAGCTCTCAACGGACCACGCAATACGCACCACGCATCACGCCATACGCGCCGCGGCCAGCCACGCTTTCCACACCACCCACCGCCCCTCGGCCGGCGCGTAGCGCAGCTCGAATGTGTCGCCAGGGGGTGTGTGGACGAGGTAGCAGCGCCAGGTTATGCCGTCCGCCTGTTCTTCCCACTCGCGGCCGTGGTCGGTGAGGTAGCGAGTGCGCTCCCGCCAGATGAAGGCGGTGGGCAGCACCCTGCCATCAGGTAGGAAGCTGGCCTGGACGAGGATGGGCTCGTTGATGAATTCAGGAAGGGTCATGTCAACCTCAAACGGACGCTATGATACCGTCACGCTCGATATGGGTTTCACGCTGGTCGATCTGCACAGCGGCTATGATCGGACGTTGCTGGAATTGGCGCGGGGCGCCGGTTATCCGATCACGCTGGACGATATTCACGCCGCTTCCCACACCTTTTGGCAGGCCCAGACCGTCGAGGACGCCGTGCATACCTGGGAGCCGACCGTAGAGAATGATGCGGCGATCGGCTATGAGATCGACCGGCGCATTTGCGCGCTGCTCGGCATCACAGATCCGGCGCTCCTGGCAGACTTGAGCCGCCGAGCGCGGGCCGCCTTCCGCGATCCGGCAACCTACACCGTTTTCCCGGAAGTGTTTGAGACACTGGCGGCTATGCGCCGGATTGTGCCCCGGTTGGGCATCCTCTCCAACTGGGGCTGGTTTCTGCCGGAGCTGTGCGAGCAGTTGGGCCTGGCCCGATACTTCGATTTCATCGTGACTTCCGCCCGCGTCGGGTGTTCGAAGCCTAACCCGTGCATCTTCCACGAGATGCTACGCCGGGCTGGCTCGACGCCCGAGCGCACGCTCCACGTGGGGGATAGCCTTTCCGCCGACGTATACGGTGCGCAGGCTGTGGGCATCACCGGGGCCCTGGTGGACCGAACCGGCACGTCCGCTCCCGGCGACTACCCGGTCGTCAGAAGTCTGGACGGCGTGCTTGGCCTGCTCTGAGCATCGCCCGCTCACCACAAAGGCTCCAAGGCACGAAGGACACAAAGTCCCTCCGATTCCTTGTGTTCTTGGTGCCTCTGGGTCTTGGTGGTGAGCCGTTTTCACCCGCCGTGGCGCCTGTCCTTCGGCCCGGGTATTTATCCGCCCCGGTTTTCCCCCAGGTATCGTATCACCAAACGCAGCGCCGCCTCGGCCGACAGCCATTTGTTGCCTGCCCGATCCGAATCCCACACGTACCGTTCACCGAACTCTGCATCGGTGGCCGAAAGGTGGATGTGCACCAGGCCCACCGGTTTGTCGGGCAGGCCGCCGCCCGGCCCCGCGATGCCTGTCACCGACACGGCGATGTCTGCGCCGAAGACGCGCCGTGCACCCTGGGCCATCTCACGGGCCGTCTCGGCGCTGACCGCACCGTGCGTGAGCAGCGTCTCGTGCCGCACGCCCAGGATGTTTTCCTTGGCGCTGTAGGCGTAGGTTACCGCGCTGCCCAGGAAGTAGTCCGAGCTGCCCGGCACGTCGGTGATCAGGCTCCCGATCAACCCACCCGTGCACGATTCGGCCAGGGCGAGGGTTCGGCCGCGGGCATTCAAGCGCAGCCCGAGCGTCACGGCAAGGGGATGCGGCGGTTCATTGGTTGGTTGGCTGGTGAGTTGGCTGGTTGGTTGGCCCATGATCTCCTTGCTGCAACCCGGGGGAACGAGAGTCAAGGCATTGCCCCTGTTCCTTCGCCCCGCCGTCCTCTCGCACTCCATCCGTCGCATGATTCCATACTTCCACGACGCCGTTCTCCCACTCGCTCGCCGCTCCATTCTCCGGCCCTATCTCCGGCAGCCAGAGGATGAAGGTGCTGCCCTTGCCTAACCCACTCTCCACCTCGATCCGGCCGCCGTGGGCTTGCGCAATCCACAGGGCAATCGCCAGGCCCAATCCCGATCCGCCGGAGCGTCCCCGGCTGGGATCGGCCCGGTAGAACCGCTCGAAAATGTGCGGTAGATCCTCTGGGGCGATCCCTACGCCGGTGTCCTGGACCGATATCTGCGCCCAACCATCACTCCTGCGCATCCCCAAGACGACTTCGCCGCCGGCCGGCGTGTATTTCAACGCGTTCACCACTAGATTCAGGAGGAGTTGCCGCAGTCGGTCGGCATCACCCAGCACCAGCGCCACGTCCTCGGCCCCCAGGCGCACGGTCACGCTGCCGTTCATCACTTGCGCCTGCCGGTAGACATCCAGCAGCAACGTGTCCAACTCGACCGGTTGAAGATAGAGCTTCAGTCCGGCGTCGGCCTGGGCCAACAGCAGCAGATCGTTGACCATGCGCCGCATGCGAGCGGTTTCATCGCCGATCGCTCGCAAGGCATCCCGGCGCATTTCCGGATCGTCGGCCGCACCGCGGCGCAGCAGGTCGAGGTTGCCCTGGATGGTGGTGAGCGGAGTGCGCAGCTCGTGGCTCACGTCGGCCACCAGGCGCTGCTGCGTCTGAAAGAGGCTATCCAGGCGGCCCAGCATGTCGTTAATGGTGCCGGAGAGTTGGCCCAACTCGTCGCCTGGGACGCTCACCGGTATGCGTTGGCTCAGATCTTGCGTGCCGGTGATCTGTTTGGCGGACTCGGTGATGGCTTTGATGGGCCGCAATGCCGCGCGCGCCAGGATGCTCCCGCCGATGGCTGCCAGCAGCAGCGCCGACAGGCTGCCGATCAACAGCGCCCGGCGCACCACGGCCAGCGAATCATCGAGGTTGGCAAGGCTGCCGGCTACCTGAACGATACCCACCGGTTGGCCGGCCAGGGTGATCGGCGCGCTGATGACCCGCAGGCGTACGTCGGATTGCGTGATGACCGTGTAGTAGTGCGCCTCTCCAGGAGTGATATCCCTGATAACCTCCGCCGGCAGCGGCAGGCGCTGGCCCCGCAGGTTTTCTGACAATTGAACCGCGCGGCCGTCCAACTGCAAGATCTGGATGAAGTACTGGGGGTCGAAGACATCAATGGAGGGGAGCCTGACCCGGCCGCGAACCATCACGGCCATGGGGTCGTTTTCGGCCTCGATCAGCGAGACTACATCGCGCGCCTGGGTCGTCAGCCTGTCGTCCAGTTGTGAGAGCAGGATACCACCGACGGCAGAGTAGATCAAAACCCCGACCATGACGAGTGATACAGCCACCAGGCTGGTGTACCACAGCGTCAACCGAATACGAATGGACATCCTTATTCTTCTCGCAGCGCGTATCCCACGCCGCGCACGGTTTGGAGCAGTCGCGACGCGCCGCCATCCTCCAGCTTGCTGCGTAGATAGCGGATATAGACCTCGATGATATTGGATTCACCACCGAAGTCATAGCCCCATATGCGGTCGTACAGCACGTCCCGCGTTAGCACCTGGCGCGGATGCTGCATGAAGAGCAACAGCAACTCAAACTCGCGGGCAGTCAACTCGACGCGCCGGCCCCCGCGAAACACCTCGCGCGTATCGGGGTTCAAGGTCAGATCGTTAAAGCGCAAAACCTCCTGGCTCGTCGATGGCGTGTGCCGGCGCAATAGCGCCCGGATGCGTGCCAGGAGCTCATCGAAGTTGAACGGTTTCACGACATAATCGTCGGCGCCAGCGTCCAGCCCTTTGACGCGATCCGGCACGGCGTCCTTAGCGGTCAGGATGAGAATCGGCACGTCGCTGGCCGCCCGTAGCCGCCCGCACACGGTCAAGCCGTCCATGCCGGGCAGCATCAGGTCGAGCAACACCAGGTCCGGCGGCCGGTCGCGCGCAGCATTCAGGCCGCCAAGTCCGTCGGCGGCGACCTCCACGCTGTAGCCCTCGTAGATCAGCCCCCGCCGCAGCAGGTCCGCGATTTGCGTATCGTCTTCGATAACTAGGATATGTTCTGCCATAGTGCTTCCATCGTTCGATTGTGCAATGGCCGGATCGCTTCTCATATAAAACAATTTTACACGTGGCGGCGGGGCAATGCAAGCCCCAAACCGGTCTTTGGCCTTTTCCCTCCTTGCTGCGGATATTCGATCCGCGATTGCTCCGAAATAGCGAACACTGTATAATGCCTGTTACCAGATGGCGATGTGGCTGTCCAACTTACCAGGAGTCAGTGATCGCATGGAAGACACCCAAATCATCACCTCGCTGGCGCAGCGCGTGGTAGAAAATGTCGAGCAAGTGATTATCGGCAAGCGGCGCGAAGTGGAAATGACCCTGATCGCGCTGTTGTGTGAAGGTCACCTGCTCATCGAAGATGTGCCCGGAGTGGGCAAGACCATGCTGGCGCGCGCCATCGCCAAGTCGATCGGCTGTTCATTCCGTCGCATCCAGTTTACACCCGACATGTTGCCTAGCGATGTGACCGGCGTCTCCGTTTTCAACCAGAAAACGTTGGAGTTCGAGTTTCGTCATGGCCCGGTGATGGCGCAGATCGTCCTGGCCGACGAAATCAACCGCGCGACGCCCAAGACGCAGTCCGCCCTGCTGGAGGCCATGGAGGAACGGCAGGTGACGGTGGACGGTGTCACCTACCCGATGGAGCGGCCGTTCCTTGTGTTAGCCACCCAGAACCCGATCGAGTATGAGGGCACCTTCCCGCTGCCCGAGGCTCAGATCGACCGGTTCATGATGCGGCTCAGCCTGGGCTATCCGTCGGCGATCGACGAGATGCGCGTGCTGGAGTCGCAGCGTGAGCATCACCCGCTGCAAGATATCGGCCAGGTCATTTCAGGTGAGGAGCTATTGAAGGCTCAGAACGCGATCCTGCAAATCTACGCCGATGACTTGATCAAGGAGTATATCGTCGAGCTGGCCGGCGCGACCCGCCGCCATCCTGATATCTACCTGGGAGTAAGCCCGCGCGGCAGCCTGGCGTTGTTCAAGGCCACACGAGCCTATGCTGCCTTGCAGGGGCGCACCTACGCGATCCCGGACGACGTGAAGGCGCTGCTCGAACCAACCTTCGCGCACCGGCTGATCATCAGCCCATCCGCACGCATCAAGAACGTGGAGGCACGTGCCGTCGTCGAACAGATCGCCGCATCCGTGCCGGTGCCGGGGACGCGTATTCGAGCGAGATGAGGCTGGAGATTGGAGGTTGGAGATTGGAGGTTGGAGATTGGAGGTTGGAAGCTAGACGGGCTATTCAACCTCCAACTTCTAGCCTCCAACATCCAACACCCATCAACGAGGTTCAATCGTGAGACGAGCCTGGGGCATCTTCGTTCTCTGGCTGCTGGCGCTGCTATTTGCATTGGCTAGCCAGCGGGACCTGGCGTTTAACCTGCTTTACTTCGTCACCGGGGTCATCGCGGTCGCCCTGTTCTGGGCGTGGGCGAATCAGCGCGGCTTGTTGCTAAAGCGGGCCACCCGTTCGCTGCATTCGCAAGTGGGGAAGTATTTCGAGGAGACGCTGGAGTTGATGAACCGTTCGCGCTGGCCAAAGCTGTGGGTGGAGGTCCACGACTTCTCTGACCTGCCAGGCCACCAGGTGAGCCGCGTGATCAACTCCCTCAGTCGCAATTCCTCGTCGCGCTGGCAGGTGCGGACGTTAAGCCGGCGCCGGGGCCGGTACACGTTGGGTCCCATCTCCCTCACCAGCGGCGATCCCCTGGGCATCTTCCGGTCTACGCGCGTTGTGTCGAGCACCGGTTCCGTCGTCGTTACGCCGGCTTTGGTGGATATCCCCCAGTTCAGTCCCCCCATCGGTTATCTGCCGGGCGGCGAGATCATGCGCCGGCGTACGCCTTACGTTACTGCCAGTGTCGCAGGCGTGCGCGAATATGTGCCCGGCGACGGGTTCAACCGCATCCATTGGCCGTCCACCGCCCGCACAGGTCGGCTTATCTCCAAGGAGTTCGAGCTGGATCCGTTGGCCGACGTCTGGATTTTCCTGGACATGTACGAGCAGGCCCAGGCCGAGACGCCCTGGACGGAAGCCATCGATGATAGGCCGCTGCCGTGGCTCACTCCTCGCGTCGAACGGATTGAACTGCCACCAAGCACGGTCGAATATGGCGTGACCATCGCCGCGTCGCTGGCCCAGCACTTCCTGAAATCAGACCGTGAGGTGGGTTTTCTGAGTTATGCCGGCACCCGTGAGGTCGTCCAGCCTGACCGGGGCGAACGTCAACTCAGCCGCTTGCTGGAAATTCTGGCGGTGATCCAGCCGGAGGGTCGCGTGCCCATTGCCCAGGCGCTGGCCGCCGATGGCGCGATGCTGACCCGCCACACCACACTGGTCGTCGTCACATCCTCCACCGACAACCGTTGGGTCACCGCGTTGCGTGGACTCCGGGCGCGCGGCGTGCATGGCATCGGCGTGTTCATGGCCGCACGCACCTTCGGCCCCGCGCCGGACTGGGCGCCGGTGCTGGCGGATCTCCAGGCCAGTGGTCTGCCTGCCTATATGGTTCGGTACGGCGATGACCTGGCTACGGCGCTCGGTCACCTGTCGAGCGGCGTGGGGCGCATACCGGTGGCCCGGTGATGGACGATAGACGATGGACGACGGACGATGGACGACGGACGACGGACGATAGACGATGGATGATACACATCGCGGCACTCATCGGGCTGCGCGCCTGGCGGTGTTCGGCGTTGCACTCCTGCTTGTTGTGGTCATCGGTGCGCGATATTCCAGAGGGCAAGCTCTGGACGCCACACCTCGACCTCCCGCGGCCGACTGGACGGCCCCGCACGTCGCGGGCCAACTGCTGGTGAAACTTGCGGACGCCAGTGCAACAGGCGCAGGTTCCGTCGCCGTTGAAGCGGCTTTCGCCCGCGCCGGTGTCCGCACGCTGAACGCTGTCCCGCAACTGGGGCTGGTCCTGGTAGAGACGCAGCCCGGCGCTGATCTCGCGCAAACCGCTGACACCCTGGGGGTCAGCGTGGGCATCGAGTGGGCGGAGCCGAACTATACCTTTACCCTGGACTCGGCCGATTCACCGTCGAATGCGCTGCCCGATGCCGAGTTTGTGCCCAACGACCCTTATTACGCGTCCTACCAGAGCCCCTACCTGGACCAAATACAGATGCCTCAAGCCTGGGTTTATGCCACCGGCCGGCCGGAAGTGATCATCGCGATCCTTGATACCGGCCTGGATATGAACCACCCGGACCTGCGCGACGGTGTGTGGGCCAACCCGGGCGAGATCCCCGGCAACGGCATGGACGACGACGGCAACGGCTTCGTGGATGATGTGCACGGCTGGAACTTCCCTGATGACAGCAACCAAATCTACGATGATTACGGCCACGGCACCCACGTGGCAGGCATCGCAGCCGCACGCATCAACAACGGTGTAGGGGTTGCGGGCATGGCCGGCGGCGCGACGATCATGCCGGTGGATGTCTTCCATTACAATATCGGCGCCTACGAGGATCTGATCCGGGCTGTCATCTACGCGACGGACAATGGGGCGCGCGTCATCAACATGAGCCTGGGCGCCAGTAGTTACAGCCGCGGCGAGCAGATGGCGGTGGATTATGCCTTCTCGCACGGCGTGGTGCTTGTCGCTGCGGCGGGCAACTCCGGCAACGAGACCTATCACTATCCTGCGGCGCACGCGAACGTCATCGCGGTTGCGGCCATTAGTGCCAGCGATACGCTGTGCAGCTTTTCGACGCGCGGCGATTTCGTGGATGTGGCCGCACCGGGTTGCGCTGTTTGGTCCACGGTGCCTGGGGGCTACGGTTGGATGTCGGGCACCAGCATGGCGACGCCGCACGTCTCCGGCCTGGCCGCGCTGATCCTGTCGCTGAATCCGTCCCTTATGCCCGCCGAAGTGCGCGGCCTGATTGAGCAGAACGCCGATGACCTGGGCGCCCCTGGCCGGGATAAGCTGTTTGGTTACGGCCAAATCAACGCGGGGAAGACGTTAGCGATGGTCACGCCGGGCACGGGGCCGACTCCCCAGCCGCCTCCACCTTTGCCCGAGTGGCCGGTCGGCTGCCAGGAATTGATCGCGGACGGCGACTTCGAAGGCAGCCTGGGCGGCTGGCAGGCGAGCGGGAATGTGGGAGTGGACGCCACGCAGGCTTATTCGGGCACACAGGCGATCCACTTCCCGGGTGGCTCGAACGCATCCGGTGTCGTGTCCCGCACGTTCTTTCTGCCCGCTGCGCCCGCGGACGGCACGCTCTGGTTTGCCTACCGCATCGAAACCAGCGATCCCGGGTCCGGCGTCTTGCCCCAGTTCCCGTACGATGATTGGTTCACCGCCGAGTTTCGGACCACGGATGGACGGCTGCTTGCCTCGCTGCTGCGCACCGGCAACACGGCGGACACTGTCAGCAGCGGCTTACCGTGGGACCACTACGTTTATCGGATGCAAGCCGCCGATTTTGAGCCGTTGCGCGGGGCCGGCCCGGTAGCGCTGGTGTTCACGGCCAGGAATGACGCCGATGCCCAGCCCACCGATTTCTGGATTGACACAGTGCGATTCTGCGTGGATCCATCTCCATACCGGCTCTATCTGCCGATGTGGCTTCAGGAGCCGTAGAATCAGGCGACCTGTTACCAAGAAACTGCCAGCACGGATCCTTCGGCCTGACAACCGTGAGTCGCAAACCGCGGTCAGGAACTCGGCCTCAGGATGACACTGCGAGTTTCTTGGATCGAAAACCGGTCGAGCGCAGAGATCATCGACCGGCTTCGCCTGCGACCCACTCCCTCAAAAACTGGGCCGTTGACTCGAACGCCAGCTCATCCCACGGGATCTCCGCCCGGCCGAACCAGCGCACTTCGGTGACGTCGTCTGCCGCAACCAGCCCACCGCTGACAGGTTCGGCCCGATAGAGCACCAGGATGCCCCGGCGCTCGGTCCAGCCGGCCAACGGCACGATCCCGTGCAAGCCCAGTACGCGGATCGTGATGCCCGTCTCCTCGGTGATCTCGCGGGCGACCGCCTCCTCCGGCAACTCATCGGCGTCCATGTAGCCTGCGGGCAGCGCCCAGAACCCGATGCGCGGTATGGCCGCGCGGCGTACCAACAGCACCCGCTCCCCGTCGCTGACGAGCGCAGCCACGGCCACCTTCGGGTCCTGGAAATGGATGAAGCCGCAGTAGCGGCACACGCGACGCATCCGGCCGAACTTGACCGCATCGGTCAGCGGCGCGCCGCAGCGGGGACAGAAGGTGTAGGTCATTGCGTTCAGGGATCAGGGATCAGGGATCAGGGATTAGGGATTAGGGATTAGGGATCAGGAACCAGGGATCACGTTCCACGCACCACGCACCACGCACCACGCACCACGCACCACGTACCACGTACCACGTACCACGTATCACGTACCACGCATCACGCTCTACGCTCCACGGCCCGCCGCACCGTGCGCAAATTGCTGAACGGCGCATTGACGGGCGCGACGCAGCCGGAGGAGACGATCAGCCGCCGGCCGCCGGTCTGCTGGATGGTGTCGGCCACGCGAGCGGCTACCCGGTCGGGATCGCCGAACAGCAGATCCTCCCAGTGCTCCAGCCCTCCGCTCACCGCGCCGGGGAAGCGCCGCTGGCCTTCAGCCAGGCTCGGCCCCGATTCCCGATCGTGCCAGTTCAGCGCGGGGGCGGGGTAGCCCGCGACCAGGTTGAACATGCCGTCGGGGCCGTGCAGGTGGACCAGGTTGAGCCACAGATCGTCCGCGGCGGCCAGGATGCGGCGGTCGTACGGCTCCCCGAACTCGCGGTATTCCGTCTCGCTCATCTCACCGTAGTTCGCCATCTGCACGGCGTAGTAGATGCCCGCTATGCCCGTCGCCTTGGCCGCCTGGATGAAGCCGATGGTGCGTTCGGTAAACATCTCCAGCGCGGGTTTCACCAGCGCAGGTGTCTGGCGCAGATGGACCAACAGGCGTTCCTGTCCGGCCAGGTAGCGCGCCTGTGACAGTGGGCTGAAGATGGTCTGGATGAACGGCACTTCCTGGCCGACCGCCTCACCGATCAGCTTGAGGCATTGGAGCTGTCCGGCGTGGCGCCCCTCAACGGGACCGAGCGGCCGGATGGCCGCCCAATCCTCAGGCTTGAAGACCACGCGCTTGGTGTAGACACGCGAGCCCTCGTTGCCGCCCTGCCACTCGTCCTCGACACCCCAATCCAACACGTGAAAGCTGCTCGACGGCGACACCTTGATGAAGTCCCAGTCGTATTCCCGCTGCCAGACCAACTGGGATTGCGCCAGGTCGGCCGGCCGCTGATCATCGCCGGGGAAATGCCGCCACAGGGCGACCGCGATCCGGTCAACTTCTTCGCCGCTGATGGTAGCGAGCAGTCGCTCGCGACGTGTCATGGTTGCCATGCTCATCTCCTTCCACATTACGTGCCAGGCGCTTCCGAAAGCGCCCGGCACGCCGGCCCTTCCAGTAGCTTTACTTCCCTAACCCAGACGGGCCGGAACCAAACGACTCACGCAAAGGCGCCAAGACGCCAAGAAAACTCTTTGCGGCTTTGCGTGAGAATTTCTTGCTGGCTGTACAAGAATTTCACCGGTAAGATCCCAACAAGCTCCACACCCGCGGGCCGAAGATCGCCACGCCTACGCCCACCGCGGCGATGGCCGCGACGAGCACCGCGCCGGCGCCCACGTCCTTGGCGGCCTTCGCCATCGGATGATACTTCTGCGTCAGCAGATCCACTGCCAGCTCGGCTACGGTGTTGACCATTTCGACGCTGAAGACAACCCCGATCGTCAATGCCAACACCGCCCACTCGACCGCCGTCACCCGGAAGAAAACGCCCGCGGCGATGACCAGGCAGGCAACGGCCGCGTGCACGCGCGCATTGCGCTGTGTCCGCAGCACGTAGCCGATGCCCTGGAAGGCGTAGCGGAAGCCCCGCAGGAAAGCTCGCATAGACGATGGACGATCAGGTTTCGGCCAGCTTCGCCAGGATCGCGTCCTGGCGTGCCCACATGGCGGCTTCCTCTTCCGGCTCGGCATGATCGTAGCCCAACAGATGCAGGGCGCCGTGCACGGCCAACAACCGCAGCTCAGCGGCCAGCGGCTGGCCCAGCGCCGCGGCCTGGCGGCGGGTGAAAGGCAGGGCGATGATGATGTCGCCCAGGTAAGCCTCCATGCCGGGCGCACTGACGAAAGCCGGCCTCTGTTTAGAAGCGCCGTCGGACGCAGGCTCGCGCGCCGGGAATGAAAGCACGTCGGTGGGGCCGTCGATGCCTCGATACTGCCGGTTAAGCTCGGCCACGGCTTCGTCGCTGGTGACGACCAGGGTGGCTTCGCCGTCGGGCTGGCCTTCGGTTGCCAGCACGGCCGCAATGGCGCGAACGAGATCGCCAGTGTTTACCTCGGCGGCATAAAGATCGTCCACCTCGACGACGATCTTCGCTTCCCCTTCAATCGGCGCTTCCATCTCGTTCCGATCCTTATTAGATTGCCGGCTGCTCCGCTGCCACACCGGATGGCAGCGGCTCCGTCACGTCGCTGGGATACGCGATGCGCGGGTGCTGCAAGCCGCGCAGCACATCCACAAAAGCGCGGCGGATGACGGTCAGGTCGGCCACGGTCAGCGGGCATTCGTCCAGTTGACCCCCTAGAAGGCGGTTCTGAACACTATCGGCGACAATTTGCTCGAGCTCCTCGATTGAGGCGGGTCGTTTCGAACGCACCGTAGCTTCCGCACCGTCGGCCAGCATCGTGATCGCCGTCTCGCGGCTTTGGGGCTTCGGGCCAGGGTAGCAAAACTGGTCTTTGTCAACAGGTTCCGCCGCAGTGGCCTGTTGCACGGCCTGGTGATAGAAGTACGACACCACCATCGTCCCGTGATGTTCGGGGATGAATTGGATGACCTGGTCGGGCAATCGGTACTTGCGCGCCAGTTCGATGCCATCTTTCACGTGCGTGATGATGATTTGCGCGCTGGTGTATGGGTCGAGCCGGGCGTGCGGGTCCATACTTTCGGTGCGATTCTCGACGAAGAAATACGGGCGGATGGTTTTGCCCACGTCGTGGTAATACGCGCCCACGCGCGTGAGCAGGGCGTCCGCACCGATGGCCTCTGCCGCGCGCTCTGCCATGTTGCTGACGATCAGCGTGTGATGATAGGTGCCGGGCGCTTTCAGCAAGAGCTGGCGCAGCAGGGGGTGGGTGGGCCGGGAGAGTTCCAGCAGTTGCAACGGCGTCGCGATGCCGAACACCGCGCTGATCAGATACAGGCCAAGCAACGTTACCGTGACTACGATCAAGCTGTTGACCAATGCGGCCGAAGCAAGTTCCACCAGGCCGCGTACGTCCCAATGCCCGCTGGCGAACTGGAATGCACTGATGACCGACAGGTTAACTAGCGTGACGAATAGTGCTGCCCAGGCGAAGTTTGCGAGCCGATCTCCGTTGCGTAATTTCAACGCTCCCACCAGTGCGCCACAGAAGGCGAACGTCATCAGCTCCAGGTTGCCACTCGTCAGCCAACCGACGATCAGGAGGAACAGCGCGCCAACTACCAGGGATACGCGCAGGTTCAAAGAAATCGCCAGGATGATCGTCAGCGCGGCGTAGGGGAACAGGTAGGGCAGCACCGTTCGGGCCGGGATCATGATCTTGGCTGCCAGCACGAACACTACCACGACCGCGGCCAACTCACTTGTCTGGCCCCATCCGAACCAGAGCTGAGGTTCTTGACGCCACAGATAATAGAGGAGGACGATGCCCAGAAGCAACACAAACCCGGTGACGGCTTCCACGTCACTCCACGACCAGCTCCGTTGCTGGAGCCCTAGTGCCTTCAGCGCCTCGACTTCGAGATCGGTAACAATGTCGCCGGCCCGCAGAATCGTCTCGCTGCGTTCGATGGTTCGGGACACCGGCTGGACCGCGTCGCGAGCAGTTTGGCGCCGCTGTTCGGTGCGATCGGGATTGTAGAAGCTGTTGGGCACCAGCAGATCTTGTACCAGGGCACTGACGACAATTGCGTCCTCATCCGACATGTCCAGGCGCACACGGGCCGGCACCTTGCGGCGTTCGTCGGCCAGGGTGTTCTCACGGATCTCCTCGCGCAGCGCGCTATCGAGCACCACCCGGACTTCCGCAGCCACGCGCTCCCACGCGGGGTCGGAAAGCGTCACGATGCGGACGATGACCTGGGGCGAGAGGTCCAAGCCGGTAATAGCCTTGACGTAGGTCGTTTTGGCATCGGTGTCGGCGAAACTATCACTGCGTACGGCGCTCATGTAATCCAGGATCTGGCTGGCGAGGGCGAGTTGTTGTCGGCCGACGCGCGTCTGTGGGGGGTCGTACACATCAGGCACCGCGCTGGCGGCCATCGCCTGGCGCTGGGCGGTGAGAATTTCGCTGATGTAGGTGATCTGGCGCGGGGCGACGATGTCACTCGGGGCAACGTCGCCTTCCTGGAGTGTGACCTGACCGCTGAATGGTAGCCGTCCGACCAGGATCAGGATGACCAGGATCATCGTGATCAACCAGACGCCCAACACACGTATCCGCGCGCGCCAAGGGATATCCTGCGATCTGAGCGGTCGCCCGAAGCTTCGCGGTGCCTGAGAGAAAGATTCGTCGGAGGTCATGCGTCGCGCATTTCAATTCGATCAAGGGTCGAGGGATGCAGATAAAATCATACCACTTCTGCTCACCGTCACCCTGCCAGCAATTCCCGCACCACGCGGTTCACCGTCTGCCCGTCGGCGATCCCGCGGAGTTCCGGAGAAAGGCGTTTCATCACCGGGCCGAGACCTTTGAGATCGGTCACGCCCAATGCAGCGATGGCTGCTTTGGCCCGTTCACGAATTTCAGCTTCACTCAACTGCCTGGGCAGATAAACCTCCAGCACAGCGATCTCGGCTTCTTCCTGGGCGACCAGATCAGGCCGCCCGCCCTTGGCGAACTCGGTGATGCTGTCCCGGCGTTGCTTTACCTGTTTGGCAATGATCGCCAGCACATCCGCGTCGGTGAGGGTGTGGGCTTCCATCCCGGAGACTTTGGCCTCCGTGATCGCGGTCTTGACGGCGCGAATTGCCAGCTTGCGCGTCGTGTCGTTGTTCCGTATCGCTTCTTTGAGATCGTTATCCAGGCGTTGTTCGAGGCTCATGTCGGTTGCTCCTGTTCAGGTAGGCAAGTAAACAAGGAAACTGGGAAACAGGTAGACAAGGTCGGATTTGCCGGTAAGTTCCTTCCGGTCAGCGGACTTTGGCTTCAGCCCACAAAACCTCCCCTTCCAGTTGAGTCAGCCGCGCAAAGGTGATGCGGTTGTGCAAATCCAGATGTGCGGGGACGGCAGCCAGCACGCGCAGATAATTGTCCGTCAGGCCGGACCAGACATCCCACCCCGGCCGTAGAGACGTTGCATGCAACGTCTCTACGCGGTTTTCCCACAGCACCGGCCGCGTTCCGCCGACGAATGCCAACCGGACAGCATGGCCCAACTCAGCGTCCAGAGCAGTCAAGGCTTGCACGCGGCGCTTGCGCTCCGGTTCGGGCACCTGGTCGGCGAAGCGTGCAGCCGCGGTGCCTTGCCGCGTCGAATAGGGGAAGGCGTGGATGTGCGCGAAGCCGACGCGTCGGGCAAAGGCCATCGTCTCGGCGAAATCGGCCTCGGTTTCGCCGGGGAAGCCGACGATCAGGTCCGTGGTGATCGTCAGTTCGGGGATGCGCGCCTGTGCGGCTGCGACGAGCGCCTCGAAATCGGTGACCCGGTTGCGCCGCGCCATCCGTCGCAGCACGGCATCGCTGCCCGATTGCGCGGGCAGGTGCAGGTGCGGCATCAACCGCCCATCGCTCATCGGCCACAGGTCGAAGAAGCTCTCGGCCAGATCGAACGGCTCAAGCGATGACAGGCGGATACGCGGGATGCGCGTTTCCGCGAGCAGCGCGCTCACCAGCGCGTGCAGCCCTGTGGAAAGATCGGAGCCATAGCCGCCCAGGTGAACGCCCGTCAGCACGGCCTCCTGGTAGCCGTCGGCGTGCAGCGCGTTGACTTCATCCACAACCTCGGTAACCGGCCGGCTGCGCTCGGATCCGCGCGCCACCGTCACGATGCAGAAAGTACACCGGTTGCGACAGCCGTCCTGTACCTTAACGAAGGCGCGGGTGCGGGGATGGGGATTAGGTATTGGGTATTGGGTATTATAGGTCTGTGGAATGGAGGCTACTTCCTCCGAATATCCAATACCTAATACCTGCTCTTCAATCAACTCCAGGATCTCTTCCTTGCGCTCGTTACCTACCACCAACTCGACATTCGGCAACTGCGCCACCTTCTCGCCTTCCAGCGTGGCGTAGCAGCCGGTAACGATCAGGCGAGCCGCCGGATTGGCGCGAGCCATCTGCCGGGCCAGTTGGCGGCTCTGGCGCGCGGCCTCACCGGTGACGGCGCAACTGTTGAGCACACACAGATCGGCTCCTGCAGCGGACTCCGCCAGCTCATGCCCCGCGCCGGCCAGTTGGCGGCCCAGGCTGGCTACCTCCGCGTAGTTCAGGCGGCAACCCAACGATTCCAGGTAGATTCGCATACGTGCAGTATAGCGGAAAGCAGAGGTTGCGACAAGTGAGGGATGCACTCTTGCAGGCCCGCCGGCGGCTGAGAAACTGCCAGCACGGATCCTTCGGCCTGACAACCTTGCGTCGCAAACCGCGGTCAGGGACTCGGCCTCAGGATGACACTGCGAGTTTCTCGGTCAGAACATGCCGCCCGGCGCGGCATGGGAATCTCAGCAGATGTAAGCCGGTCAAGACCGGCTGGGCAGCGCGGGCGCGAAGATCAACTGGCCTGAAGCCGGTTCTTTACCCCTTTGAGTTGGCGGGTTTTCGCGTTAGGAATCCGTTTGCCAGCAGCCAGGCTTCGGTGCGACGCATCCCCTCGGCGAAATCCACTCGCGGCGCGTACCCCAGCACGCGTTTCGCCTTTTCCACGCTGAACTGCGACGGATTGCGCCGGAAGTGCAGGCTCCACAGGCCGATCGACGGCCGTCGCAGGGCACGTCGCGCCAGGCTCGCGGGCGCGGTGCGCGCCAGACGCGCGAACCATCCCGGCACCGTCGGCAGGCGGTCCTTGCCCAGCATCCGGGCGTAGGCCAGGTAAAACTCGCGATAGGTCACCGCCCGGTCATCGCACAGGTTGAACGTCTGCCCGAGTGCCGCTGGATGCGCCAGCGCCAGCAGCAGCCCGTCCACCACGTTGTCGATGTAGCCGGGCGTCACCAGGCCCGTGTCGCGACCCAGCAGCACCAGCCGGCCGGCCTTGATCGCCTCGATCGGGCCGAGCGTCCACGCCGTGCCGCGCGGCCCGTAGGTGGACGCCGGACGGACGATGACATAAGGCAGGCCAGATTCCTGCACCAACTTCTCGGCCGCGATCTTGCTGTCGGGATAAGCCTGTCCGACCGGTGGCGTAGGCGCAGTCTCGTCCAATAATGGAGCGCGATTCACCCCGTAGACCGCCACGCTGCTGATGTAGATGAACCGCTCGACCCCGGCCGTCCGCGCCGCGGCGAGCACGTTAGCCGTCCCCTCGACGTTGGTGCGCCAGGCAAGCTCGGCAGGCAGCTCCGGCCCGCCCGTCCACGCGGCCGTATGGACGACTGCCCGACAGCCCGCGGCCGCGCGCGTCAGGGAGATCGCGTCCAGGAGGTCGGCCTGGACGATTTGGGGGCGTGCGGCCAGGGCCAGGACATCAGGTCGCCGCGCTGTCCCGCGCACCGGCGCGCCCTCAGCCAGCAGCCGCTCTATCAGGTGCCCGGCGATGAAGCCGGTCGCGCCGGTGATGAGGGTGGGATATTGGGTATTGGATATTCGAGATGGGCTCATTTGCTGGTTTGCATTGTAACTCACTCGCTACGGATCGGCCAAGGTGCACGACACGGATTCGGGCACGGATACACGGATTCAGGGCGCGAGGAACACTGGTCATCCGTGTCTTCCGTGTCGTGCTCTCCCGCGCATTGCTCAGGTTGTAAGGAACGTGGTAAACTTGTCGGGATTCGGCCGCGCTTCGCGCTGATCAAAGACTGCGTGGTGATCGAAATGGCTGATCATCAGCCGAAATCAAAGTGGAAAGCAGGGCAATGCCAAACGAACCCACCTGGAAACATTACCTGACCGACTACAACGAAGGCCTCGGGCTGGTCTACGAGCGGTTCGCGCTCAACGACTTTCTGCTCTGGCTCAAAGGTCAGTACGGGTTCTGCTCCGCCCTGGAGGCGCCGCTGTACGGGATGGCGGGGGTGAGCGGGATCAACAGCGTGCTGCTGGCGCGCATCAAGACGCCCGTGACGTTGGTCGATGACAACCCAGAGCGGCTAGCTGGGGTCGAGCGGATCTGGGGCGAGCTGGGGCTGCCCGCGAAGTTCGTGCTGGCCGAGGATTGGTCCAAGCTGCCGTTCCCCGATCGTAGCTTCGAGTTCGTCTGGAACTGGGCCGCCCTGTGGCACCTGGCCGATCCGGCCGCGCTGCTCCGCGAGATGGTGCGCTGCTCCAGCAAGCTGGTGTTCGTCGCCACGCCCAATCCCGTCCAGGTGGGCTACCAGTTCCGCAAGCACATCGTCGAGCCGGAGTTTGTCAAGGAGATCGATGAGCGCTGGACGGACATCGGCATGATCCGCCGTCGGCTTGAAGGGTTGGGCGTCGAGATCATCAGCCAGGGGGTGATCGACGTGCCGCCGTGGCCCGATACGGTGATGCCCGCCGGTGAGTTGCTCGGCCGGCTGGGCATCCGCTCGAAAAAGCTCCAGGGTCGCTTCCAGGGCGAGGGCTGGAAGTGGTCCACCATGGATTATTACCTTGGCAAACAGCCCGACCTCTACGACCGGGTGATGAAGTACGCCTGGCTCGAACACCTGGGCTTCCCCTGGCGCATCAAGCAAATCTGGGCGCACCACCGATGGGTGCTGGGGCGGGTGAGCGTGACGCGGTGATACGGGGACACGGGGAGAGGGAGACACGGAGACAGGGAGACACGGAGACAGGGAGATACGGAGATGTCGCCGCGTCCCCCCATCGCCGCGTCCCCGTGTCGCCGCGTCCCCGCGTCTCCCCCTGGCTCGCCAATCCCTGGCTGCACGTCGCGATCATCGTGCTGGTCGCAGGGTTCTTCCGGCTGTGGCTGATCGACCGGATTCCGCCGGGGCTGTTCGGCGACGAGGCGACGGACGGGCTGGATGCGCTCGATGTGCTTGCTGGCCGTGGCGCGGTCTTTTTTCCCGCCAACTTCGGCCGCGAGGGGCTGCACATGTGGATCGTGGCCGCCGCGTTCCGCTTGCTCGGCGCGACACCACTGGCCCTGCGGCTGCCCTCCGCCATCGCCGGCATCCTGACCGCGGTGGCGACGTATTGGTTGGGGCGGGAGCTGATGAGGTATTGGGTATTGGATATTGGGGATCGCCGTCTTGAAACCATCACTGCCAGGCGAACCGAAAGCACAATCTCCAATCCCCAATACCTAATACCCCTTCTCGCCTCGCTCTTCCTCGCCACCTCCTACTGGCATATCCACTTCAGCCGCTTCGGCATCCGCGGGGTTTTCACGCCGCTGTGCGGTGCGCTGGCGTTCGCCGCGTTCTGGCACGCCATGAATCAGCGAATCAACGCGGATGATCACGCTCCACGCTCCACACTCCACGCATCACGCTCCACGCATCACGCTCCACGCATCACGCTCCACGCTCCACGCACATCACCCTACGTCTGGTTCGCGCTGAGCGGCTTCTTCCTCGGCCTGGCGACGCACTTCTACACTGCCAGCCGGTTCCTGCCGTTTTTCCTGGGCGGGTTCTTGATCCTGGAATGGCTAATCGCCTGGGCGAGGCACCGGCCGGGGGAGGCGATCCTCGTGCGGCACTTCCGCGGCATCGTCGTGTTGTACACCGTGGCTGCGGTAGTTTTTCTACCGTTGGGTGTCTACTTCCTGCAGCACCCCGGCAGTTTCTCGCAGCGGGCCGGCGAGGTGGCGGTGACTCACGCGGCGGCTCCGTGGCTGCGCATGGGCGCGGCCGCGGCGGCGAACGTCCTCCAGTTCTTCGTCCCCGGCCGCGGCGACCAGGCGCAGTTCTACAACCTGCCCGGCCGTCCGGTCTTCGACCTGCTGACGGCCGTGCTGGCGGTGATCGGCATCGGTGTCCTGCTGTGGCGTTGGCGACGCCCGGCCGCGCTCTTCCTGCTGACCTGGTTTCCGGCGCTGCTGTTGCCCTCGTTCCTGGCGACCGATCGCTTCCCAACGCTGCCGCGCGTGCTGGGGGTGATTCCGGGGGTGTACTTTTTCCCTGCGGTCGGGCTGCTGGCCGTGCTGTCGCTGCTGATATCCCGATGGAGGAGCGGAGGAGCGGAGGAAGTCTTCTCCGCGCCTTCGCGCCTCCGCACCTCTGCTCCTCTGCTCCTCTGCGTCCTTGCGCTCCTGATCCCCGCCGGTCTCACCTACCGCGACTACTTCCGCGCCTGGGGGCCGTCGCAGGCGACGTTCGACGCGTTCGAGGGGGACATGGCGTCCGCGTGGCAGTGGCTGGAGATCAACCGGCCCGCCGGACACGTCTATCTCTCGTCCGATATCTACCGGCACCCGACCTTCATGCTGCTGGGGGAACACGCCACCGTGCAGACCTACTTCCAGCAGCAGGACCCGAGCCTGAGCTGGTTCGACGCCCGCGCCAGTCTGCCACTGCCGCCGAACGGCCAGCCCGCGACCTACCTGATCGGTTCAAGCGCACCGGCGGACGGCGAGGCGGCGGAGATGCTGGACACGACCGGAGTCCGGCGCGATCCTATGCTCGCACCGGATGGCACCGCCGCGCTGACGGTGATCGAGTGGCCGGCAAGAAGGGGGATACTGCCCGTTCAGGAGGCCGATGGCAGCTCGCAAGCTTTCACCGACCAGTTGACCCTGGTTGCCGCGTCGTGGGACAGGGGGCCGGATGGCGCGGCGCAACTCCAACTCACCTGGCGCACGGCCGGCCCCGATCCGACGAACTCCGGCGGCTACCGGCTGGAGATCGTCGCGGGCGGCTGGTCGGGCGACGTGCCGTTCGACGCTTTCCGGCCGACCGAGTGGGTGCCCGGCGGGAGCTTCATTACCTGGCACCGGCTGGATTTGCCGGGGGATCCCCCATACGCGTTGCGCCTGCGCCTGGTGCGCGTCGACAACAACCAGCCGGCCGCCCGCCCCGATGCGCCGGACGGCTGGCATGAAGTAATGACGCGGTAGCGAAACACCTCGCTCCTACTTTGCGCCGTGCCGCGCCGTATGGTACGATCCGCCCATGACCACATCCGAGCCAACCGACCAGCTTAGCCAACCCGATGCGATCCCTTCCTCGCGACCGCGCCGGATTTCCTGGATCGTCTTGGGGCTCTTCACGTTACTTGCTTGCGCCCTGAGCTGGCCCGTGCTCGCCCATCTGAGCAGCCGGATTCCGGGCACGGCGACGTGGGCATTCGATGAATCTACCTTCGCCTGGAACATCTGGTACTTCAAGTATGCTCTGCTGAACCTACACACCAGCCCGCTGCATTCCAGCCTGATCTGGTATCCGCTGGGCATCGACCTGCTCCTCTACACCTATAACTTCTTCAATGCCCTGGTTGCGATGCCGCTGTTGCTGGCGTTCAACCTCCCGCTGGCGAGCAACCTGACCTTGCTCCTGGCAACCGCGCTCAGTGGGTTCGGCGCGTACCTGCTGGCGGAGTACATGTTGCGTGTTGCGTGTTCCGTAGGATTCTCACGACAAGATTTTCAGCGCGACGCGCACCACGCACGACGCACCACGCACCACGTTCTCCGTCTCGCCGCGTTCCTCGCCGGTCTCATCTACGCGTTCGCCTCCAATCGCGCGATCTACGCCGCGCTGGGCCATTACGATATGGTGACGACCCAGTGGCTCCCGTTCTTCGCGCTTTACCTGCTGAAGACGCTGCGCGAGCCCAAGCTCAAGAACGCGGTCGTGGCTGGGCTCTTCTTCGGCCTGGCCGCACTGGCGGAGATGATCTTTGCGTCGTTCCTGGCGCTTTTCACGCTGGTGATCCTGCTGGCCGGCTGGCGTCAGTGGCAACTGCGCCGGACCGTGCTGGGACGGCTGGCACTGGCGGCCGTGGTCGCCGCGTTGATCTGGTCGCCCGCGCTCGTGCCGATTGCCCGCGAGTTCGTGACGGGCAACTACGCGCTGACCGGCTGGGGCGAAAGCGTCAAGCTCAGCAGCGACCTGGTCGGGCTGGTCACGCCGACCGACCTGAACCCACTGGGAGCAAGGGATTCGGGAACAGGGAACAGAAACAGCCAGGAGAGCCGCTGGGATGCCGCGTTGCGCCAGGTGGTCGAGGGCAAAGGCCGGTTCGGGGACATCAACACGGTCTTCCTGGGTTACGTCACGCTGGCGCTGGCGCTGGTGGGGGCCTGGACCGGCCGCAAGCGGCTCAAGGCGTGGTCGTGGACCGCCCTGGTCTTCGGCGTGCTGATCCTGGGGCCGCTGTTGCAGATCAACGGGCGCTACCGGTTCAGCCTGGATAACATGCTGCCCGACGGCGTGACGTTCCCGCTGCCGTTCACCTTGCTGCACTTCATCCCTTTTATCAATGCCAATCGTGCGCCCAACCGCAACAGCGTCATCCTGATGCTCGCCCTGGCGGTGCTGGCCGCGTACGGCGCCGCGTGGCTGTTGGCGCGAATCAACGAATCGGCGAGTCAGCGAATCAACGAATCGGCGAATCAGCGAATCGGCGAATCGGCGAATCGGCGAATCAACGAATCGGCGAAGCAGTTCACCGCGCCTCGCGCTCCACGCTCCACGCTCCACGCTCCACGCATCACGCATCACGCTCCACGCTCCACGCTCCGCGTCCCACGCTTCACGTCTCCCCTCGTCTACCTATCCGCGTATCTCCTCGCGGCGCTCATTCTCGCCGAGCACCTCGCCGTCCCGTTGCCGACGACCGACGCCACCATCCCGGACATCTACCGGCAGATCGGCCAGGAGCCGGGACAGTTCGCGGTGATGCAATTGCCGCTGGGATGGCGCAACAGCTTCGGCGTGCTTGGCAGCGAGCAGACCAACCTCCAGTATTTCCAGACGGCCACGGCCAAGCCGATGATCGGCGGCAACATCAGCCGGGCGCCGGCGTTCAAGATGGACTACTTCGCCCGCATCCCGCTCTTCAAAGCGCTGACCGACCTGGAGATGTACCAGCAGCCATCGCCGGAGGTGGATGCGGCCGCGCGGGCGCAGGCAGGCGACCTGATGGCGCTTTACGACGTGCGCTACTTCATTACCACGCCGCCCATCCCCGGCCGTTATCCCTACCAGGACACCCGGCAGCAGACCGAGGCTTACGCGCTGGATGTCTTACCGCTGGAGAAGCCGGCGTTCTGGGAGCAGGACGGCTACCGCGCGTACCGGGTGATCCAGCCGCAGGTGCCGTTCCCGTTCCGCATCGACCTGGGCACGGCCGGCCTGGAGCCATACGTGGGCGGCGGCTGGGATTATCGCACCGACGAGCAACCTTACGGCGCGACCGGCATCTGGGCGACCGACACGACCGCCGAGCTCTACCTGCCGCTCGGCGAGCCGCGGGATGTCATGCTGCGCCTTTCGCTGGCGCCGTTGACCTATCCCGGCGCGCCGGCCCAGACCGTTTCGATCAGCGTGAACAACGTGATGGTGCTTGAGGGGCAGGCTTTATCCGCCGGCTGGCAGACGGTGGAAGCGCGCGTACCTGCTTCCGCCACCCGGCGCGGCCCCAACTGTGTGCGCTTGGGGTTCACCTGGACGGCCAGCCCGCGCCAGGTCTTTCCCGATCCGCTCAGCCGCGGCGTGATCGGCGGCACGGGGATTGTCAGCCCGGTCAACATCGACGCCCACGGTTTCAGCGAGGCGTACATCAGCCTTTTCGGCCCCGACGGGAACGAGGTCAAGGCGTCGGCCGGCCGCCGCGGTTACAATGTGACCGTGATCGACCCGCGCACGGGCAAGGTGCTCGACATGCGCGGCTTCGACACCGCGGCCAACAGCTACGAGTCGGATGCCCTGGCCGCTTACCTGGCGAGCATCCCGCGCGGGCGGATCGTCATCGTGGCGACCAAGGGAGAGGCGTCGGTTAATCTGACCGCAGCCGCAGTCGGCGCTCTGCGCGGCCTGGGATCGCGCGTTGCCTCGTCGCAAGAGTTGACCGGCATGGCCCATGCGTTGATCGGCATCCAGGGCGCAGCCCCTGGCGCCGCCGCCGAGGCCATCGCACCTGGGGATGCGTTTGTCCGCGTCGCCGGCGACTTCCGCACCCTGGCCGCCGCGCTGGATTGGGCGGAGGTGGTGGCTGGAAACTAGAAGCTGGATACTGGATACTGGATACTTCTCCATGAGTGAGACCGCGAACCAAGAGGGCGACCGACCTGTCGAGTCTGCCAGCTTCAAGCCTCCAGCTTTTGGCCGCCTGGATTACGTCCTCGCGCTTCTGACTGCTCTGGTCGCGTTCGCTCTCTACCTCCGCACCCTCGCGCCCGGCCTGCTGGGAGGCGACAGCGGCGAGTTTCAGTTCGCGGCCTGGCTGGGCGGTTATGTCCATCCCACCGGCTACCCGCTCTACCTGATGCTGGGCTGGCTCTGGACACACCTGCTGCCGCTGCGCGATCCCGCCTGGCGGATGAACCTGCTATCCGCGCTGTCGGGAAGCGCAGCGGTCGGGCTGGTCTACCTGTTGGCGCTGCGGGTCGAGAAGGCGACGTCCATCGTCCATCGTCCATCGTCCATTGTCATTCCCAGGGCCGTATCCGTCTTCGCTGCCCTCACCTTCGCCGTCACGCCCACCTTCTGGTCGCAGGCCGTCGTCACCGAGGTGTACGCGCTCAACGCACTGTTCGTCGCGGCCGTGCTCCTGGCCGCGGTGACCTGGGCCCGCACGCGCAGCCGCCGCGATCTCTACATCACTGCTGCGATCTACGGGCTGAGCCTGGCTCACCACCGGACTATGCTCCTGCTCGCGCCGGCCATCCTCATCTATCCCTGGCTGGTTGCTCGCCGGCGAGCGAGTGAAAACCTCACCCTCCTGCCCCCCTCTCCCACAGGGCGAGGGGGAAGTTCGGCGCCCCCTTCCCTCGCAGAGCCTGCCCTGAGCCTGTCGAAGGGGAAGGGGGTTGGGGGGTTAGGTCAGCCGGAGGAAAACCTCACCCCCCTGCCCCCCTCTCCCACCGGGCGAGGGGGGAGTTCGGCCCCCCCTTCCCTGCGAGGGAAGGGGGTTGGGGGGTTAGGTCCGATTGCCCCCCTGCTCGCCCTCGTGCTGGCGCCGCTCCTGCTCTACGCCTACATCCCCCTGGTCGCGCCGCACATGCCATACACGCAGATCACCGTCGGGCCGGGTCAGACGTTGCAGCTTTATGAACCGACGCTGCGAGGGTTCATCCGGTACGTCTCCGGGCAGACCTTCGAGGCTGCGATCGGCACGCCGGCGACCGCGCTGGCGCGCCTGGGATCGGTGATGTCACTGCTGGTCGCGCAGGTGACGTGGGTCGGCGTCGCGTTGGGCCTGATCGGGCTGCTCCGGCTGGTGTGGCGCAACCGGCCGCTCCTGGCGCTCACCGGGCTGAGCCTGGCGGCGATCGCCGGCTTCAATCTGTTCTACGGCATCGGCGACATCTACGTGTTCTACATCCCTGCGTATTTGATCTGGGTGATCTGGATGGCGGTGGGCCTGGCTGCGATTGGCGACACGGTGAAAGGGCGACACAGTGAAGGGACGACAGGGCGACACGGCGACACGGCGAAGGGGGGATATGGCGACACGGGGAAAGGGCGAAGGGGTGACACGGCGAACGTTCCTGCTGAGGATTCCCCGCGTCTCCCCATCTCCGCGTCTCCCCATCTCCCCGTCTCCCCATCCCCGCGTCCCCGCGTCCCCGCGTCCCCGCGTCTCATTCTCGCGTTGGCCTTCTGCCTGGTCTCCCTGGCTCTCCCCGTCTGCCTGCTGCTCACTTACTTCCCACAGGTTGACCGCAGCCGCGATAACTCCGCCCGGACGACCTGGGAAGCCATCCTGGCACAGCCGATCCCGCAAGGCGCCATCCTGGTGACCAACGACCGGGACGAGATGGTGCCGCAGTGGTATTTGAAATACGTCGAGGCGCGGCGCCCGGACCTGCTCGGCGTCTTCCCACTGATCGAGCCTGGGCCGGCGTGGGCCGATGCGGCCGCGGTGACCGACCAGGTGTTACACAGCGGCCGGCCGGTCTACTGGATCAAGCCGATGCCGGGGATGGAGGTCAAGTTCGCATCCGAGCCGGCTGCGGGTCAGGCCGAGGGATCGAGCGTGTCCCTGGTGCGCGTGCTGGGTCCGGCCGCCTCCCTCCCGCCCGAGCGGCCGGCCACCGCCGTCTACGGTGATGCGTTGCGGCTGGTCGGCTACGATCTGGACCCCGCGGCGCTCGTGCCTGGTGAACCGGCCCGAATCACCCTCCACTGGCAGCCGTTGAAGCAGCTCGATGCGGACTATACGACCTTCGTGCACGTGTTGGACGCGGACGGGAACAAGATCGCCCAGAGCGACCACAAACCCGGCGGTGTTTATTACCCGACATCGCTGTGGAAGCCGGGCGAGACGTTGGTGGATTCACATACCCTCGTCCTGCCGGCGACTTTGGGCCGCCCGCCTTATGTCATCGTCGTCGGGTTGTACGACAGCGCCGCGGATATGCGTCACCTGGGCGGGCCGACCGACGTGGGGAGGTGGGGGCCAGGGGCCGAAAGCTGGATACTGGAAGCTGGCGCGAGTCGCCGTCTTCAGCTTCCAGCTTCCAACTTCTAGCTTCCAATTCCCGGTTTTCCTTTGCGCACGCTATTTGGCCTGTGGTATACTCGTGACGCTACGCGTCAAAGTTGTGTCGGACAGGTTTCCGCACTTCATCACTGCACAAGGAGGTCTGCGCATGAAGTTCATCGTTTGTGTCAAGCTGACACCCGATACCGAGCAGTTGATCGATGTCAAGCCTCAAGACGTCGGCTCCGACGACCTGGGCGTCACCATGGTGCTGAACCCCTGGGACGAGTTCGCCGTGGAAGAGGCGCTGCAACTGGTAGAGCGCTTCGACGGTGAAGCGTCCGTGGTGACAATGGGCAGCAAGGAGGCGACCGAGGCACTGAAGCGCGCGGTCGCGATGGGGGTCGAAGAGGCGATCCTGCTCTCCGATCCGGCCTTTGAGGGCAGCGACGCCTGGGGCACGGCGCACATCCTGGCGCAAGCGGTCAAGAAACTGGGCGACTATGCGCTGGTGCTCACCGGCAGGCAATCGGTGGACGGCAACAGCGGCATGGTTGGGCCGGGGCTGGCCGCCAAGCTGGGCGTGCCATTCGTCTCCGGTGTGGCGAAAGTGATCGACGTGACCGACGGCAGCGCGACTTTCCTGCGGGCGCTCGACGAAGGCATGCAGACCGTCAAGGTGAAGCTGCCGGCTGTGATCTCGGTCAGCAAAGAGATCAACGAGCCGCGCTACCCCAATTTCATGGGCATTCGCAAGGCCTCCCGCATGCAATATCCGGCCATCAACGCCAAGGCACTGCCTGGCCTGGATGCCGGGCAGATCGGGGAGGGCGCGGCGCTGCTCAAATGGACGAACCTCCGCAAGCCGCCGGCGCGCACGGGCAAGTGCGAGTTCATCCAGGGCGCCTCCGTGGCCGAGCAAGCCGCGCTCCTGGCCGACAAGCTGATCGCCGAGAAGGTGATTTGATAGACTACAACGAAAGGATTTCCACCATGAGCATCCTGGTATACGTCGATCACTTTCAAGGCGCGGCAAAGCCGATTTCGTGGGAGATCATGGGCAAGGCGCGGGAGTTGGCAGACAGGCGGAGCGTGCCGGTCATCGCGCTGGTTGCCGGCCAGAACGTCGGCAACCTGGCAGCCGACGCCATCGCTTACGGCGCGGACAAGGTCCTGGTGGCCGACGCGCCGGCCTTCGCCAGTTTCAACGCCCAGGCATTCACCGCCGCTCTGAAGGCGGCGATCGCAGCCGCCAGGCCGAATATCGTCCTGGTTCCCGCGACGGCAGGCGCACGCGACGTGGCCGCGCTGGCCGCCTGCGAGCTGAACATTGGCCTCGCAGCGGAGTGCCAGGCGCTCGACCTGGACGCGGCAGGCAACCTGCTGGCCGACCGGCCGGTATTCTCCGGCAACATCCTCGCCACCGTCGTTTTCAACAGCCCGGTGCAGATGGCGACCGTGCGCGGCCGTAGCTTCCCTCTGCCCGCCCGCGACGCGGGACGCACGGGTGAGATCGTCCCCCTGGCCGTGAGCCTTAATGGGCTGGCGGGAGCAGAGGAGATCTTGAGCTTCGATGTCACCGAGACCGGCGAGCTGGCGGTGGAAAACGCCGGTATCATCGTCTCCGGCGGCCGTGGCGTCAAGGGCGCGGAGGGCTTCGCGCCCGTGCGCGAGCTGGCGAAGACCCTGGGCGGCGCGGTGGGCGCCTCCCGCGCAGCCGTAGACGCCGGCTGGATCCCCTATCCGCACCAGGTGGGTCAGACCGGCAAGACCGTGCGGCCTGATCTGTACATCGCCTGCGGCATTTCCGGCGCGATCCAGCACCTGGCGGGCATGAACGGCGCCAGGGTGATCGTGGCGATCAACAAGGACAAGGACGCGCCCATCTTCGGTGTCGCGCGCTACGGCATCGTGGGAGATCTGTTCGAGGTGCTGCCGGCCCTGACCGCGGCATTTAAAACGAAATTGGGCCGCTGATCGGCTGAAACTCCTGTCAAACTGTACTGGTCAGCGACCTTCTGGGCCTGGAGAAGTCTCACGCAAAGGCGCAAAGCCGCAAAAATCACCACCCTGGCGACTTCGCGTCCTGGCGTGAGACTTGCAGGTTGGGCATCGTTTTGAAATTTGACAAAAGAACTCGGGGTGGTAAACTGACCGTCATCCCGACGTGTCAGCCGCGTTGCTTTCACCAACTTCTCACAGCTCACCCGGCAACCCGCCGCATTCCCCCAACCGGCGCAGGTTGATCGGACAGACCATGGACGATTGACGATAGCTGTCGTCCATCGTCCATCGTCAATCGTCAATCGTCCATTGTCGTTCTCAGAAAGGCAGGTGCTCCATGTTGCGCAAATCCCGAATCCCATGGGCGATTGGCGCCGGCCTCGCCCACGACTGCGGCCGCTGGCTGGCGGTCACAGCGATCCTCGCGTTATTGGCGTGGCCAGTGGTGGGCACGGCAACGCCGAATCCGTCGGAGCCTCCCCCCACCGGCCGCGATCTTGACTCGCCGTCGGTGGTGTATGTGGACGCAGCGGCCGGCAATGACGGGCCGACCTGTGGTGCAAGCACCGGCACGGCCGCCTGCAAGACCATCGGCTATGCCCTGGCGCAGCGCGTGGCAGTCAGCGGCACGGTGTCGGTGGCAGCAGGCACGTACACCGAGCGGATCACCCTGCGGCCGGGCATCACGGTGCAGGGCGCGGGTGCGGGCGTGACGACGCTCGATGGCGGGGGTGGCGGGCCGGTGGTCACTGTGGACGATGCGGCGATCGGCGCAACCACGGTGCTGGCCGGCTTCACGATTACCGGCGGCAACGCGGAGAAAGGCGGCGGCTTGCGCATCGTCAACGGCGCGGCGCCGCTCATCGAGAACAACATCGTGCGCAACAACACGGCTGGCCGCGGGGGTGGCATCTATGCGGATGCGTCCTCGCCGCTCATCCGCAACAACACGCTGCGGGACAACACCGCCACGGTCTTCGGAGGTGCGATCCACACCATGCTGGGCGCGGCGCGGATCGAGGGCAACACCATCGAGGCCAACACGGCGGAGTGGGGCGGTGGGCTGATGGTGGATGTCTCGGCGGCGACGGTGAGCGGGAACACGATCCGGGGCAACACGGCCACAGCGGGCGGCGGGGGGCTGCTGATTTATGGCACGGGGTTGTCCACCATCAGCAATAACCTGATCGAGAACAATCATTCCTCGGCCACGGAGCCAATGGGCGGCGGCGGGCTGAACATCGGCGCCTCAACGTCACCGGTGGTCACCGGCAACGTGATCCGCAACAACACGGGTCTGGCCGGCGGAGGCATCAACTTCGGCGGGGAGCCGCAGGGGGGGGTCTTTGGCTCACCGGCCTTCCATGGCAATGTGCTGTGCGGCAACGAGGGCTACCAGTTCTACAACGAGACGACCAACCAGGTCGATGTGACCGGCAACTGGTGGGGCACGAACGCGCCGGGTGCGCCGCAGTTCTACGGCCCGGCGACCTACAGCCCGGCTATCGTCATGAGCTTGAGCGCCAGCCCGGCGACGATGATCGTGCCGGGGGCGAGCACGGTGCAGGCGCGGCTGCAAGGCGGCGGCTACACTGTGCCGAACGGGACGCTCCTGGCCTGGAGCGCGACGCTGGGCACGCTCAACCCGGTCAGCAGCGCGACGACGGACGGGGTAGCGCAGACCAGCCTGTCCAGCGCGGCGGTCGGCACGGCCAGCGTCACCGCGGCTGACCCGTGCGGCTTCACCCTCAGCACGACGGTGAGCTTCGTCGCGGGGCAGCGGAACTACTTGCCGATTCTGGCGCGTTGATGGTTGCCTTTTGAACCACGCAGGTGCGACGGCTGCCTGCCGCCTTGAGTAGGGTTTCGGAATTCGACAAATTTGACGGGTGAGATAAACTGATTCCATCCTGGCGCGTCGATCACGCCAGTTGCACCAACTTCACAGCGCCACCTGTGCCGGCCGCCCTCCCCCACGGCCGGTACAGGTGGACCGGACGGACCATGGACGATTGACCATAGCCGATAG
>Ga0172368_10000930_pt1 | contig 41041 bp, 35 predicted proteins | sample Lak11m_FD_114540 | JGI IMG/M metagenome (GOLD analysis project Ga0172368, IMG submission 114540) | Freshwater microbial communities from Kabuno Bay, South-Kivu, Congo - kab_022012_11m | ecosystem: Environmental > Aquatic > Freshwater > Lake | place: Democratic Republic of the Congo: South-Kivu... | reverse complement strand
CCCAAAAAAAACAAAAAGAGCCGGGGCAAAGCAAAATCCTTTTCCTCCCGCAAAAATAGGTTTTGCTTTGCCCCGTCCGCATTGAATCCCGCCACCCGCGCGTAATCGCGCTGAGCCGAGCAGAAAAATTGCCCTTTCCTTTTAGAGAACTTTTTAGTGGCGCACGCAAATTAAAAAATGTAAGGACAATTTTTCTGCTCGGCAGTGCCGCGTGAGCGGCACGGGCGGCAGGGCGAAGCGAATTGGATTTTTTCAGGAATTTTTGCTAAAATAGTTTCTAACGTGGTTGTAAAGCCACACCCTAATAAATTAAATAAAAAAATATGACTAAGCTAAATCAGGTTTATAAATGCCCTGTTTGCGGCAATATAGTAGAAGTGGTTCATGAAGGCGAGGGAGCTTTAGTCTGTTGCGGCCAGCCGATGATTTTGCAGACGGAGAATACGGTTGATGCCAGCCTGGAAAAGCATGTTCCAGTTATGCAGGCGGTCGGGGATAAAGTAACTATTAAGATTGGTTCCGAGGCCCACCCGATGGAAGCCGCTCATTACATAGAATGGATTGAAGTTTTAACCACCACTCGCGTTTATAGAAAATATCTAAAACCGGAGTTGGATCGGCAAGCCGAGGCGGATTTTATTGTTGAAGGAGAAGTTATAGAGGCTCGTGCTTACTGCAATTTACATGGTTTGTGGAAGAGTTAATAATACCTTTAAAAACTTTTTTAGAAAAAGTTTTTAATGTTTTTCCCCTTTGGGGATAAACAAAAAATATAATGTATCAAACAAAAATTCAATAGCGGGCGAAGCCCTATGGCCATTAAATTTTTGTTTGATGATAATCTTATGTCGCAGGATAATTTGATTAAGTTGGAGTGCACTGAGTGCAAGCGCGTTAATTATTTTTCAAAAAAGAATAAAAAAACTTTGAAAAATAGGCTGGAGTTGGAAAAATTCTGTTTGCACTGTAAGAAGCACACTAAACACAAAGAAACAAAATAATGCTTAAAGCGGCAGGCTGGACTTGCCGCTTAAGCGCGGGCGGGTGTCGTATAATGGTAGTACAGAGGTCTCCAAAACCTCTAGCGTGGGTTCGATTCCTACCACCCGTGCCAGTAATATGGTAATAGACGTTGAGTTAACATTAAATAGGTTCGGTTTTGGCAAAATAGCTGAAAATAAATTTCAATTATTTTGGCTAAGATTTTCAAAATGGAATATACCCGGAAAGCACTCTATTTCTTTCGAAATTAATTGGCGCACTTAGAAAGGCTTGTATTTATTGGCTTTTTTTATTAGATAGTGTATAATAGCTAATAGATATTAACAATTTATAATAATTCTCCTGTTCTAACATTAAGCAGGGGATAAACAAGTAAAACTATGTCAAAATTGACTAAGTCTCAATTGTTAGATGCCATGGCGGGAGAAACCGGCATGAGCAAGAAGGATGTCGGCGGTTTTATGGAGAAGCTGGCTAATTTAGCGCTTCGCGAGGTTAAAAAGAACGGTGAGTTCGTTATCCCCGGCCTGGGCAAATTAGTTAAGATTAACCGACCGGCCAGAATGGGCAGAAATCCAGCAACCGGCGAATCAATCCAGATTAAGGCTAAGACTGTAGTTAAATTCAGGGTAGCCAAAGCGGCTAAAGACGCTGTTTTGTAAGAAAAGATTGATATATAAAAACACCAGCCCTAAGGCTGGTGTTTTTGTTATGAAATACAAAGTTTCTTATTCTGCCGAATGTAATTATTTTTTAGAAATATTTTTTAGCTGCCCCGCCTTTTTAAGAAGAAATATTTTTTTTCAACAGAAAGGAAAATTATTCTAGATCTTGTTTCCACTTATCCACATATTGGCCTAAGCCGAATTGATTTAGTTTGTTCTTTAGCTTAGTTTTGGTATGTAAGTAGATTATTAGGCTAGGGAAGTCAATTAAATAGCGATTGCCGACTATTTTATATTTAACATAGTTGTATTGAATAGCGCGCCGTATAGTTTTGGCTTGCACACCGCCAAGCTTAGCTGCTTCGGAAACAGATAGCCAGATTGGTTTAAGGATTTCATTATTTAAAGCATGCCCAGTGTCTTTATCTGGTGTTTTTTGATCATTACTGAAGTTTATCTGATTTTGAATCATCTTATTAGTTAAGTCCACATTCTTGTAGACTTAACTTTATGAGTAATTTGACTTTAGTCTAGGCTAGCGTAGACTAAAGTAGCTAATTTGAAACTATATATTTCAATATAGTAAAGTCTACATTAATCTAGACTAAAATAATGCATCTCCATTTTTACACATTATTTTTAATAATGCAAGAAGGGGCGTCATTAAATGGTATATAGTAGGAGGATTATCAATTTTTGTTAATAAAATGAGTTAGGAGCTGTTATCTATGAATTATAATATTGATTTGCTTTCCGTTAATTTATGTGTTATTATGCTCAATATATTTGTTCTCAAGCTGGACGGAATCCCGCAAGAGAAGATAATAGCTAATATTAGTTAATAATATTCGTATTGACGATTATTTTTTTATTAATTTTTGTTATTATTAGTATTTTAGTGTAACAACTCCTAAGATTTTTCGTATAATTAAATGAAAATAGGCAAAATAGAAGAAAAATTATTGCTGTATAAAATAAAACAGAGCGACAAAGAGGCCTTTATCAGAGCTTATGATTTATACGTTGATCAGTTGTATCGATTTATTTATTTTAAGGTAGGCAACCGTGAAGAAGCCGAAGATTTATGTTCAGCCATGTTTTTGAAAACTTGGCATTACATTTTAGAGAATAGTCTGAAGGATCAAAAAACTTTAAAAGCGCTGTTCTATAAAATTTCCAGAAACTTAATAATAGATCACTATCGCAAAACCAGGGGCCGAGAAACCATCAGTCTGGATAGTGAAAATGGCGTCAATATTACCGACGAAAAACAGAGTCCGGATAGCAGCTTTGAATTGCAGGCCGACCTGTTGGTTATTCAAACTAAGTTGCCGGAGCTGAAAGATGAATATCGCGAAGTAATAATTTTGCGTTTCATAAATGAACTTTCTATTAACGAGATCGCCGAGATCTTGGATAAATCAAAGGGCAACGTCAGGATTTTAATTTATCGAGCGCTTAATGCCTTAAAAGGCCTTTTAAGCCAAGAAGAAAAAGATAAATAATTTTCAGAACCTCTCCGTTGTTTAGCGGATGAGAGAGATCAATAAAGTTTATGAATGATCAAGAGCTTCTAAAAAAATTAAATAGTTTAAAAGAAATTAAACCCGATAGCCATTGGCGAGAAGAATATCGGGGTATTTTGTTTAGCCAAATTTCCGCCGGCTCTTCGGAGTCAAAATCAAATATCAGAATATTATGGCAAAGCATCGTACCGCGCCACCTCTTAGTTAATCTGGCTAAACCGGTTTGGCTAGCTTCTCTGGCCAGCATTTTTATTTTAGTGACTGGCATCGGCAGTGTTTACGCATCAAAAAATTCTAAGCCCGGCGATTCATTATATATCGCTAAAATTATCAGTGAGCGAGCGCAATTCGCTATAACTTTTGATGAGAAAAATAAGGTTAAGTTGGGCGTAGAGTTCGCCACTAATCGCGCCAAAGAGATGATTCAGGTATTAGAGGATACTAATCAGGCCACTACCGTTAATAATGATAAATTGGAAAAACTATCCCAGAATTTTAAAAAAGAGATCAGCCAAGTTAAAGATCGATTATCTAAAGCGGCTAAGAGCCAGGTCAAGGATGACGAGTCCGAAGTTTTCGGGGCTAATTTAGGCAAGAATGATCAAAGAATGGAAATTGCTGAACCGACCGCCTTGATTAGTGAGCAGGTTAAGCCGGAGGTTAATTCAAGCCAGACCGACGATAAGGCGATAGAGCCGGTTGAGGCTAACGCTACTTCAACCGTTGAACAAGCCGATTTAGCTAGCCCTCCAACTTCGCGGCAAGCCGATCAGTTGCTTGAGGAAGCTGAAAAGCTGGTTGATGAGAAGAACATTAATGGCGCTATAGATAAATTAGAAGAGGTCAATAAAGTTATTGATCAATCGGAGCTAGGTAAAGTTGAAGGAGCGAGTGAAACCGCCACTAGTACCAATTAATTTTTTAATTAGTGCTGATTAGAAAGCCGTTCTCTAAATAGGATGACTTTCTAATCCGCATTAAGCGGATTATGGTAAAGTTGTGAAAGGTCGATCGACCGATGTCGAAACTTTACTAAATTAATTAATCAACTCGCTTTTTAAATTTTAGCTCCGAGACTAATCGTCAAAGAGCAACTAAGCAAATCAGCAAGCTAACCCCCCACACTTATATAAATAAGTCGGGAGGTGAATTATCCATGCAATTTGCCAACCCCGCGCGCTTATTCATATAAGCGTGGGGGAGGCGGGATTCCGGTTGATTTGCTAAAACTTGTTTAAAAAGCGAAAGAAAGACAAATTATCTATGGAAAGATTCAAGAAAATCTTTGCCGCAGGCGTAATTTTCGTTACCGTCTTATCAATGAGCGTAGTTGTGGCCCCCGAGGCCGGAGCTGCTGCTTCAGCCGGTGACTTAATCAAGATGAGCGGACTTTCCTCCGTTTATTACTTGGCCGCCGATGGCAAGAGATATGTTTTCCCTAATGAGGCGACTTATTTTTCCTGGTACAGTGATTTTTCCGGAGTTGTGACTATTCCTCAAGCTGAGTTAGAGTCATATCCTTTAGGAGCTAATGTCACCATGAGACCAGGTACTAAATTAGTTAAGATAACCACCAATCCGAAAGTTTACGCTGTTACCGCCGGTGGCACTTTAGTTGCCATCCCGGACGAAGCGACAGCTTCTACTTTATACGGAGCTAATTGGAATAAGAGGATTGTTGATGTACCAGATGCCTTCTTTACCAATTATAAGATGGGTGGCACGGTAAGCGCGACTGCTTATCCAGCTGGCAGCTTAGTGAAGTTCGGCACCTCAGCTGATGTTTATTACATCGATGCTAATGGCGCTGCTCAAAAAGTTACCACTGAAGCGGCTTTTAGCGCCAACAGATTCAAATGGGCGGATGTAATAACCGCTACGATTGCCATGCCAACCGCTGGTTCTGATATCACGGGCGCTGTGGCCACTCTGATCGACACCTCTTCTGGTGCCGGCGGAACCATCGGCGCTGGATCCGGTTTAACTGTAGCTTTAGCTTCAGATACCCCGGTTTCCACCACCGTTATCACTAACACCACCGGCAACGGCCAAGCCTATATCCCATTCTTAAAGGTTAACTTTACCGCGGCCGCTGATGGCGACGTTAAAGTGACTAATTTGAAGGTTAAGAGAACCGGCATTTCAGCCGACGCTGACGTGGAAAGTCTGTATCTCTATGATGGAGCTACCAGATTAACCGCCGAGGCGACCGTCTCTTCAAATGTCGCGACTTTTAATGATGCTTCCGGCTTATTCACAGTTGCCAAAGGCACGACTAAATCCATTACCTTAAGGGGCGATATGTTATATAGCGCTCTGTCAGGCAAGACCATTGGCTTCAGTATTGTTGCGGCTACGGATATTACCACTAACGGCGCGGCCGTCAGCGGCTCTTTCCCGGTTAGCGGCAATTTAATGTCTACCGCCAATGCCACTGATTTAGGCAAATTGGTAGTTACACTCACCAGCGCCAGCGTGCCGGCTGCCAGTTCAACAGTTGATCCTGATACCAAGGAAGCTGAAGTGGCGAAATACACTTTCACCGGTTCAGAACAGATCTTAAGCGTTGAAAAGATTGTTTTTACGGAAATCGGCAGCGTGCAGCAAGATGATTTAGCTAACTTCAAGTTGTTGGATCCGACCGGAGCCGTTATCGGCACGGTCGCGGCCATGACTTCTAATTACGAAGTTATCTTTGATTTAAGCGCCGCTCCTTATCAGATTCCTAAGGGTCAGGCTAAGATTTTAAGCTTGCGCGCCGATATAGTAAAGGGTTCAACCAGAACCTTCTATTTCTCGGTTCAGAACAAGTATGATGTCTTGGTCAAGGATACGAGCTACAATGTTTATGTTGAGCCATATTCGGCCGGTTCATTCTCTCCGGCCGCTCCGGCTTCCGGGTCTGAATTCACCATCAACTCCGGCTCTTTATCCATTAACCGCCAAACCACGGCTCCATCCGGCAGCGTTACTTTGGATGGCACCAATGTGGTTGTCGGCGAATGGGATTTCCGAGCTTCCGGAGAAGATATGAAAGTTAAGGACATGACCGTTACCGCCACAACCGTTTCCACCAGACAAGGCGGTTTGGACAATGGCAGAATCTATGTTGACGGCGCGCAGGTCGGTTCAACCAAGGATTTGACCGAGGCCACTGGTATTACTACCTGGGGCTTTGGCTCGTCTTTCGTCGTTCCGGCCGGCACTACTGCCAAAGTACAGATCATTGCCGATATTAAGACCTCCACTTCAACCAGTTATTCTGATGGCAATACCGTACAGGTTTCTATCGCTACTACAGCCTCTGATGTTCAGAAGATGAGCTCCTTAGGCTATCAGTCCGCGATCAGCGCGGTTAACGGATCAGCCGCGGCTTTAACTATTTCAGCCGCCGCTCTAACCGTGTCTAAATTCTCGGGTTATGGCAATCAGACGGTAATCGCCGGTTCTAATAATGTTAGATTAGGTTCTTTCGTTGTTTCAGCCGGTTCAGCCGAAGGCGTTAATGTCGCGTCAATCACCGTAACTTTATCAGACGCTGAAGCCGCGACCGTTACCAATATGTACTTGGTGGACAACGCTACCGGCGCGACTATCGGAGCGGTTAAGAATGTCCCTGGCACTTCCAACATCTATTCTCTATCGCCGAACATTAATTTGGCTGCCAGCGAATCAAAGACGATTGACCTTTACGCTAACATCAAGTCCGGCTCTAATGTCGGTTCTTGGATTGCCCAGGTTGACGCTGACGGCAGCGGTATGGTTACCGGCAGTTCGGTTTCCGCTTCCGGCGATGGCACCAATGTTCAGACTATGACCGTTTCCGGTTCAGGCACTTTAACCGTTACCAACGGCAGTATGCCTGACGCGGCCATCGTTTTGGCCGGTTCAACCGGTAACTATGTGGCTGAATATCAATTCAGCGCGCAGAACGAAGGTTTCACCGTTGATGAATTGAAGTTAAAAGTTACCAATAACTTTGCCACTTCAACTGCGGGCGTTACCTTAAGCTACACTGATAAAGCCGGAGCCACTAAGACGGCTTCAGGCGTCTTTATCACCGACACCGAAGCTCACGCGACAGCGACTTTCACCGGTTTAACCATGTATGTCCCGGCTGATGGCGACGCGACCTTAAAGGTTTATGTCTCCTTGACCTCAATCGCCAGCGGAGCCACTTCCGGCGCTAACAGCACGGTTATTCTTGACGCGGATGAAGGCTTTAACGCTACCGGCGATTCTGGTACGGCTGACGAAAGCGCGGCCGATTCTGATTTGGCCAGCAATTCTTTCTACGTCAGAAAGAGCAAACCGACCTTTGCCAAGCTTGATGCCGGATCTGATCCGGTTAACGGAGCTTTGTACAAGTTCTCGGTGGTAGCCGATAACGCGGGCAACATTGAGATTAAGCAATTGGGCTTCACTGTGGCTACTACGGCCTGCGATGTCACTGATCTGTATCTCTATGATACGTCCGCTTCTCTGACCTTGACTGATGATACTAAACCTATCACAGCCGTTCAGGGCGCGGCCGTTGCCGTGATTGTTGGCGCGCAAGACAGCGATGTCTTGATTATCAGCAGCACGCCTAAGACTTACGAGTTAAGGGGCGCTGTGACCGGTTATAGCGCGGCCGGCGATCAGATTACGGTTGGCTTTAAACAGGACACCAGCGCGGTTACCAATGGTACCGCTTACGCCAAGGGTGCTGATTTGGTTGATGCCGGTACGGCCAACAAGTATAACATTTGGTCCGATAGATCAGCCGCGGCTCATACGACCGCGACCTCTGACTGGACCAACGGCTACTTGGTTAAGGACATGACCGTCGCGCAGACCTTCTCGAAATAATAGTTGAACTTCAGATACGCAAAGCAACCCGCCTCGCGAGGGGCGGGTTGCTTTTTGTTAGGGAAATGGGTATAATTGTATGGTAATTTGCTAATCATAAACAAGCTGAAAATTAATTTTTTAAAATTTAAGTATGTCTAGAAACAATAAAATTATCATTACCGTTTTAGCGTTGATTATCATCGCCGGCGCCGGTTTTTGGTTATGGCAGAAGAGCGGCGATAAAGATCAGAAAAACAATCAGACAGCTTTTGTTACCGGCTTTGTTATGCTGGACGATGAGGAGAATTTAATTTGGTCTGAAAACGCCCAGCTAAGCGATGAAGCGCGCGCCCAGTTTGAAAAGAAGTTAGAGGAAATAAAAGCCGATTTAACCGCGGCTAAAGAAAAAGACCAGTTTTTGGCGGACTATAATAATTTGGCAATTTATCAGAATTATCTGGGCAATTACCGCGAATCTTATGATGCTTATTTGGAATCTTTAAAATTACAAAGCGGAGCACGCGTGACTTGGCAGAATCTGGCTGATGTCTTATTAAAAATGAAAGCTTATAAAAGCGCCGAGATGGCTTACCAGAAAGCCATTGATTTAAATAAATATATACCGGAAAGTTATGTGAAATTGGCTAATTATTATCAGGTCATGAATAATGACGCTCGAGTTGAAGCAACCTATAAATTAGCCATTGCCACGATTAAAGACAGCATGGAAAGCGATACTTTAGTCTTAAGCGATTATGCCGATTGGCTGGCTAAAAAGGGGAGGAATGATGAGGCTATTAAAATTTATGAGGAGTTGATAGTCAAACAGCCTAACAATCAGGCGGCTTTACAGAGGAAAATAGACAAGCTTAAATAATTTATAACATATGCGTTTGGTTTAGAGCGCAGGCCGGCTAGACTCTTTCGCTTAGATGAAATCTGGGAGATTATGCGCCAGCTCTTTGGCGCATAATCTCCCAGATTTCATATGCGCTCAAGAGTCCAGCCAGCCTACGCTCCAAGACGATAATTTAATTTATTTATGTTTGAATTAAAATTAGAAAAAATTGCTAAGATCATTTTGTTTGCCGTGCCGTTTTTAGCCTTAATTTTTATTGAGGGTTTTTACTTTCCTTTCATTCTAACTAAAACCTTGTATTTTCGTTTGCTCATGCAAGCCGGTTTGTCCATATATTTACTGCTGTTAGCGCTTAATTTTAAAAAATATCGTCCGCGCTTCAACGCAGGGTTCATTTTAGTCGGTATCTTTTTCTTTGTAAATCTGATCGCGGCTATTTTCGGCTACAATTTTTATAAAAGTTTCTGGTCCGACTTTGAAAGAATGGAAGGCTTGGTTAGTTTGATTTATTTAGCAATTTATTTATTTCTCTTGCCGGCATTCTTTAAAACCAGGGAAGACTGGCTCATGTGCGTTAGATTAATCCTTATCTCCAGCATCTTAGTTTCCCTGTATGGTTTAGCGCAGAAATTCAGCCTGTTGCCGGTTTTCGCTGCCGGCATCGGTCGCGTCGCCTCAACCGTCGGTAATGCAGCCTTTTTAGCCGGTTATTTATTAATTGCTTTTGGCTTGGGTATTTTTTATTACTTTAATGAAGCGCGCAGGAATTATCAATACTTCGCTTTGGCGGCTAGCGCGCTTAACTTAATAGTTTTATTTTTAACTTCAACCCGCGGCGCGATTCTAGGCCTAGCCGTCGGCGTCCCAGTATTTTTAGTTTTAAATTCAATTTTTCTGCCCGGCCGGGCCCGCCGACATTCCTTAATTATTTTGGCAGTCCTGGTTTTAATTTTTGCTTCCCTTTTTATCTTCAGAGGAAAATTAGTCGGTTCAAAAATAGAGTTCGTAAATAGATTGGCTACCATTTCTTTGGCTGAGGGCTCGATTAATAATCGCTTGGTCGTTTGGCGCATGGCTTTAAGGGATTTTAAATTTCATCCCGTCCTAGGTATCGGCCCGGAAAATTTTGAGGTTATTTATAATAAATATTATACGCCGGATATTTCAGAAAATTGGTTTGATCGCACTCATAATGTCTATCTGGATCAGCTTATGGCCGGCGGAGTTTTAGGGCTTCTAGCTTATTTAGCGATTCTCGGCTACCTGTTCTACCGGTTATTTAAGTTTCGACAGGAAGATTATTATAAATTCGCGGTCTTGTTCAGTTTGCTCGTAGCTTACGGCATCCATAATTTTTTCGTTTTTGACACGCTTAATACTTCTTTCTTATATTTTTTCTTAATCGGTTTAATCGGCTTTAGGCCGGCTAACGCGGCGCCAACGGAAGAAATCAATCAGCCCAATAATCAGGCCTTTAACTGGGTTTTTGTCATTTTGTTAATCGCTAATATCTTTGTTTTTTATAAGCTAATTTATCTGCCGTTGAAGATTAATCGCGCTACTTATGTCGGTTACTACTATGTCATCGCCGATACTTTTCGCTCCTATGAAAATTTTAGATATGCTCTGCAGTTTAAATTCGGCAGTGTTGAAGCTGCGGTTCAGCTTAATAAGATGAATGATATAATTAGCGTTCAGCCGGGTGTCGGCGTGGCGGTTAAAGAGCAATATTTAGCTTTGACTAAAGAAAAGTTAAAATTTGCCTCGGCTAATTTACCTTTGGACATAAAAACTAAAATGTATTTAGCTCAATTGATTTTAAATAATTATCAAGACTTGAAAGAACTTGATGAAGCCGAGAGCCTCTTAAAGCGGTCCAACGAATTGAGTCCGGGTCGAATTGAGCCTTATTATTTGCTGTATAACCTTTATTCTAAGAGAGGAGAAAAAACAAAAGCATTCGCTATTTTAGAGGATTTAGTAGGCCGGTTGCCTTGGTATGGCGGAGCTAAGATTATGTTAATGAGTGCTGTCTTTAAAGAAGATCCGAGCAGGGCCGAAGAACTATATCAGCAGGGCGTTAAACAGCTGGGCTATAACGATTTTGGCGGTTTAATAAAGATAATTTCTTATTTATTAGATGGTAAAAGATATCAAGAGGCCATACCGTATTATTACGAACTCATAGAAGAAGAGCCGGCAAGATATGATTATCGGCTTGATTTAGCGCAAATTTATTATTTATTAGATGACTTTGGCGGCGCGGTTGAACAGATTAATATCATTAGTTCTAATTCTCCGGCTACCTTAAAAGGACATGAGGGCTTGGTTAATACTATCAGGGAGGCGTATAATAAGTAATCTTTAGTCATTCCGTTTCGTTTGGGAAGGATATTAATTTTTTGCTTAGACGAAATCTGGGCATTTTTCTTTAAAAGAAAAATGCGACGATTTCGTATGCGCTCAAAATCAATATCCTCCCCAAACAGTTTGAAAAAATATGTCGCAAAGAATTTATTTAATAATCTTAAAAAGTGGCGTCTACCTATCTTTTCTGTCGGTTTTTTTGGTTTTTACTAATCTGCTTTTTCCTTATATAACTTCCAAGCAAATATTTTTTAATATTTTAGTGGAAGTTTTGATGGTGGTTTGGCTGGCTTTAATTATAAAATATCCTGAAGTTCGGCCGAAAAAATCATTGGTTACTTATGGCTTAGCGGCTTTTTTCGCGGCCTTACTGGTTTCTTCTATTTTCAGCGTTGATTTTAATTTAAGTTTTTGGGGAGACATTGAAAGAATGCTGGGTTGGTTTCATGTCTTTCATTTCTTTCTATTTTATTTGATCATTATCACGGTCTTTAGGAGTTGGGCGGATTGGCGCAATTTATTCATCGTTTCCGTGGCCGCTTCAATCATCGTTTGTTTTTACAGCTTTTTTAAGATTCCCTATAGCACGATCGGCAACACGGCTTATGTTTCTGGCTATGCGATTTTTAATTTATATTTCGCTCTGATTCTGTTCTTTAGGCGCCGGAGCGGCGGAGGGGGCTGGCGGGCCGATTGGCCGATTAGTTCACTCTATTTGATCGCCGCTTTTATCTGTTTATTGGTTATGAAACAAACCAATACCAGAGGAGCTTATGTCGGTTTAGGCGTTAGCTTTCTTTTGTTTTTTATTTTGTTTGCCGCTTATAATCAGAGTAAGAAAATTAAAATTTATAGCCTTCTAAGTTTGGCTACGGTCGTCATAGCGGTGACATTGGTATTTTTATTTCCTAAGAGCGATTTAGTCGCTAATCATTCTTTCTTTCGTACCATAACGCAGATTTCCTCCGAGACGGTTACTTTCCAGACCAGGCTAATTTCTTGGCAGGCCGCGCTTAAAGATTTTCCCAGTTATGTTCTTTTAGGTACCGGCTACGGCAATTTTTCCGTCACTTTTGATAAATATTTTGACCCGACTTTTTATAACTATACTACCAGCGAAACTTATTTCGACCGAGCGCATAATAATTTAGTAGACTTAGCTTCAACCGCCGGCTTGCTTGGGCTTTTAACTTATTTAGCAATCTTCGCGGCCACCGGCTATTATTTGGTTAAGGGCAAAAAACAAGGTAAGATTTCTGTTAATGAATTTATTTTATTAAGCTGTTTATTAACCGCTTATTTTATTCAAAATTTGGCGGTGTTTGATTCGTTGGTCACCTATATCTCTTTAATGCTGACTTTAGGTTATATTTATTGGCTGATTAATCCGGACGAGGCGACCGAGACGGCGGAAACGAGCGTGATTTCAAATAATCGCGAGCTCGGAATTTTAATCGGCTTGGGGCTAATTTTTTTCGTTATTATTTATCAGTATAATATCAAGCCGTTGATGATGCTGGATGGAACAATCGCCGGCCAGACTAAATTTGCCCGAGGCGATATCGCCGGCGGAGTAGAAGAATATAAAAAAGCCTTAAGCTATAATACCGGCCTGGATCGGGACAGCCGGGCCAGTTTAATTAATGTTATTAATGCTAATCAATATAATTTATTATCGATTGACGGGGAGCGGGCTAAGAATATTACCGATTACGTTGTCGGTTTGGCCGAAGAGAATGTTAAACTTAATCCTTTAGACAGCATGATGCAGATGCAATTAGCCTTAGCGCTTAATACGGCGGCTTCGGTTAATACTGATAATGCCAGTAAGTTTTATTTTTATTCGGATCGCGCCCTAGCGGCGATTGATGAATCCATTAAAGCCAGTCCGGGCCGTATAACAACTTATTTTTCCAAAGCGCAGATATATATTGCGCGCAACGACAAAGAACAGGCTTTAGCGACTTTAAAATATGCCGTAAGCTTGAATGAAGAATATAGCGAGGCGGTTTGTTATTTAGCTAAAATTGAAATTTATTTCCAGGAAGAAGCCGAGGGCTATCGGACTTTAGATAAATGTCTTGATTTAGGCGGTAATAGTTATTTAAGTCCGGTTAATCTAGTTAAGTTTGCCTTGAATCATTATAGCGAAAATAAAGATTTGGTTCGCATGATAGCTTTGTACGAGCAGTGGACCAACCTGGAGTCGGATAACGCCCAGGCCTGGATTAATTTAGCCGTTCTCTACGGACAGAATAATAATAAAGGCAAAGCCATTAAAGCCGCCGAAAAGGTCGGCGAACTTGATCCGTCGTTAAGATCTTCGGCCGAGGATTTTATTAGAAAGTTAGAGAGCGAGTAAGAGTTTTTTTGTTTTCTCAACCATTTTTTCAAGGCTGAATTCGGTCGTAGCTTTAATTTTAGCGCGCTGGCACAAGTTTAGGGCAAGCGCTTTATTATTTAAGAGAGTGGTAATTTTTTTTGCCAGATCATCCGCCTCGGCCGGCTTAATCAGCAGGCCGGTTTTATTATTTTCAATCATTTCCGGAACTCCGCCGACATTGGTGGAAATAATAGGCAGGCCGGCCTGCATAGCTTCCAAGACGGAGTAAGGTAGGCCTTCTTTTACCGAGGAGCAGATATAAATATCCAAAGCCGGCAGAAGCCTAGCCGCGTTATCAATAGAGCCGGCCAGAATAAAATTATTTTTTAAATTATATTGATTGATTAGACCGGCTAAGTTTTTTCTTTCCCGGCCTTGGCCGATGATCAGAAAAGTTATTGGTAGATGAGACTGATTGATCAATATATTAGCCGCCTGGATAAAATATTCATAGCCTTTGGTTTTATAAAGATTACCGATTGAGCCGATGATTAAACTTTCTGTTTTAAGGTTAAGGATTTTTTTGGCCTCTTCTTTTGGATAAAAATCAACTGGCGTTAACCCGTTATGTATAGTGATCAATTTTTCTGCCGGGGAGACTTTATATTGTAAGGCCGTCTGCCGGTCATGCTCGGAAACGCAGATTATTTTATTTTTAAAGCGCGCGGTAAATTTTTCCGCCCATATGTAAAAATATTTTAAGCCGGCGGGTAGCGGTTCGTTGAAAACCCAGCCATGAACCGTGTAAAAAACTCGTAGGCGGCGATAGGCGGCACTTAATTTAGTTAACGATGCAGCCAATGATCCTAGTATGGAAATTTTTGAGCTATTAAGATGGATTATGTCGGGTTGGTAACTCTTGATCAGTTTGATAATCTCGAAAAGAGCCAGCCAGTCGTTGACAGGAGAAATTCGGCGTTTTAAGTGCGGTATGACGAAGTATGGGATGTTATTTTTATGCAAAATATTGGCTAATTTTCCATCATTACCTTGTTCTCCCAGGGCGATGGCAATGGTAAAATCACCTTTTAGATTATTAGCCAAATCTAACGAGTAGCGCTGGGCGCCGCCGAATTCGGACTGAGTTAAAAAAAAGAGGATTTTTTTCATAAGGTTGTGGTTGACTTTTAGGCCAGTTTATTTAATAATAACTTATAGTTAAGGATAAATCAACTAAGTAAAAAGCTTAGTCTTTTAATTATTAATTTTCTATTTTTATGGGGAAACTTATCGGTTTCATCGGCCAGGGCTGGATTGGCAAAAATTATGCCGATGATTTTGAGGCCAGGGGCTATCAAGTCGTAAGATATGCCAAAGAAAAGCCTTATACGGACAATCAGGCTAAGATAGCTGAATGCGACATTGTTTTTATTGCTGTGCCGACGCCGACTACGCCCGATGGTTTTGATTCAAGCATTTTAAAGCAAGTAATAAAATTGGTCGGCGAGAAAAAAATCGCCGTTATTAAGTCAACTGTTTTGCCCGGCACCACTGAATCGATTCAGAAAGAAAATCCTAATATTTATGTAGTGCATTCGCCGGAATTTTTAACTGAAGCGACAGCGGCCCATGACGCGGCTAATCCGAACAGAAATATTATCGGCGTGCCTTTACTTAACGATGACTATCGGCAGAAAGCTAAAGAAGTCATGGAGGTTTTGCCGTTCGCCGCTTATCAGCTAGTCTGCCATTCGCGAGAGGCGGAATTGACTAAGTACGGCGGCAACTGCTGGTTTTATTTTAAAGTTATTTTTATCAACCTGCTTTATGATTTAGCCGGTAAGCTAGGCGTTGATTATCAGGTAGTTAAAGAAGCCATGTCGGCTGATCCCCGGATCGGAACGACTCATCTAGATCCTATTCATAAAACCGGCCGCGGCGCCGGCGGACACTGTTTTATTAAAGATTTCGCGGTTTTTTCTCGCATGTATCAGGAAATGATTGGAGATGAGGCCGGCTTGAAAGTCCTGGAAAGCTTAAAAGAGAAAAATATTGATTTATTGGTTAAGAGCAATAAAGATCTAGATTTACTAAAGGGGGTTTATGGCGAGGATGTAGTTAAAAAATAATAAAATAATTTTAAATTCTATGTCAAAATGCTTAGTTACCGGTGGCGCCGGCTTTATCGGCTCAAATTTAGTTGACGAATTAATTAAGCAGGGTCATGAGGTAATTATAATTGATAATCTGCTAACCGGAAAAAAAGAAAATTTAAACCCTCAAGCTGAATTTCATGAGACCGATATCAGGGATTTAGATAAGATTAAGCCGTTATTTATCGGCGCGGATTATGTTTTTCATCTGGCGGCTTTTCCGCGCGTTCAACCCTCAATTGAGGATCCGGCCACGGCTAATGACATCAACCTTAACGGCACGGTTAACGTTTTAATCGCCGCCCGCGATGCTAAAGTCAAGAAGGTCGTTTATAGCGCCTCCTCTTCGGCTTATGGTGATCAGACTAAGATGCCCTTAACCGAAGATATGCCAGCCCATCCTTTAAGCCCGTATGGCCTGCAGAAATATGTCGGCGAACTATACTGCCGATTATTCAGTGAAATTTACGGCTTGCCGACCGTCAGCCTAAGATATTTCAACGCCTACGGCAAGAGGCAGGCCTTAGAAGGTGCTTATTGTTTAGTTATGGGCACGTTTGTTAGACAGAGATTAAATAATGAAGATATGACCATAACCGGCGACGGCACTAATCGGCGCGACTATACTTCGGTGATTGACGTAGTCAGAGCCAATATTTTAGCCGCCGAGAGCGCTACGGTCGGCAAGGGTGAAGTCATGAACATCGGCCGCGGCAAAAATTTCAGCGTTAATGAATTGGTGGAGATGATCGGCGGGCCGGTTAAGCATATCGAGCCGCGGATTGAGCCTAAAGAAACTCTGGCCGATAATTCTTTGGCTAAAAAATTAATCGGCTGGGAGCCGACCGTTGATCTGCCTGAATGGTTAGAGGGATATAAGAAGGAGATGGGGTTGTAAGAATTAGGTTTATAAGTTGATATGAAAGTTCGGTTTGAGTTTGAATTAATAAATTTTTGAAGCGAGGACTGCTCGAGCCCCCACCATTTTTTGCTCCATGTCCCAAATAATTTTTATAGAAAACCTAAAAAATGGTGTGGGCGAGTTCCGCAGTGAAAAAATTTATTAATTCAAACTCAAAGCCATATTGATTTTTGTTATGAAAACTATTCTCGTCACCGGCGGTGCCGGTTTTATCGGTTCGCATTTATGCGAAAAATTGCTTGGGGAAAACGCCCGAGTTATTTGTTTAGATAATTTTTTTACCGGCAGTAAAAAGAATATCGAATCTTTACTGGAAAATAAAAATTTCAGTTTAGTGGAGCATGACATCATTGAACCATATTTTACGGAAGAGAAGATCGATCAGATTTATAATTTAGCCTGTCCGGCCTCGCCCGTGCATTACCAGTTTGACGCTGTTCAAACGGTTAAAGCCAATACTAGCGGCGTTATAAATATCTTAGGCTTGGCTAAAGAGCATAAGGCGCGAATTTTGCAAGCTTCAACCTCCGAAGTTTATGGCGACCCTTTAATTCATCCGCAAAAGGAAAGTTATTGGGGCAATGTTAACTGTACCGGGCCGAGATCATGCTATGACGAAGGCAAGCGTTGCGCCGAGACGCTGTTTTTTGATTATGAACGCCAAAGCAAGGTGGATATAAGGGTGGTTAGAATTTTTAACACCTATGGCGAGAAAATGGCCGAGAATGACGGCCGAGTAGTTTCCAATTTTATTACCCAGGCTTTAGCCAATAAAGATATTACTATTTACGGCGACGGCTCGCAGACCAGATCATTTTGCTATGTGGCTGATCTATTGGACGGTTTGGTTAAAATGATGAATCAGCCGGATTTTGTCGGACCGGTAAATTTAGGCAATCCGGTTGAATCAACGATTAAGGAAATCGCTGAAAAAATTGTTGCCTTAGCCGGTTCAAAATCAAAGATAGTTTATCAGCCCTTGCCCCAGGATGATCCAAAGCAGCGCCGGCCGGACATAACTTTAGCTAAAGAGAAATTAGATTGGCAGCCGAAAGTCAAACTTGAAGATGGCCTTAAAAAGACCATTGATTATTTTAGAGGAATAATAAAATAAAAACAGTTGGCTGATATTGATAATTTTGGAAGCGAGGATTGTTTGAGCCCCCACCGTTTTCATCCCATGGCCCAAGTTATTATAAATATTATTTTTTAGTTCTAGCAAAGATTCTCCGAAAAATTAAATAAAAAATGGTGTGGGCGAGTTCCGCAGCAAAAAAATTATCAATATCAGCCAACTGTATAAATATGAAAAAAATATTAATTTTCTCCACTGCCTATTTGCCGCTAGTCGGCGGCGCCGAAGTAGCGGTTAAAGAAATTACCGATAGGACGGAAACCATCCAATTTGATATGATTACGGCGAGACTAGATAGAAAACTGCCTAAGCATGAGAAGATAGGCAAGGTGGATGTTTATAGAATTGGCATCGGCTGGCCGTTGTTCGATAAATATTTTTTGGCTTTTTACGGGCATAAATTTGCCGAAAAATTGAATCAAGAAAAAAAATATAATTTAATTTGGGCGATTATGGCAAGTTATGGCGGGTTTGCAGCCATGTTTTTTAAAAAAAGAAATCCAGCCCTGCCGCTTTTACTTACCTTGCAAGAAGGCGATGACTTTAAACATATCAATCGTCGTGTCGGTTTTTTAAAAAATTTGTTTAAAGAAATTTTTCACCGCGCCGATTATATCCAAGCCATTAGTAATTTTTTAAGTAAGTGGGCCAGAGAGCAGGGCGCGACCTGTCCGATTGAAGTCGTGCCTAATGGCGCTAAATTTTATTTTAAAGAAAACAAAGATTATAAGCCGGAAGAAAGGGGTAATAATTTTCATGGATGGTTTAATAAACAAAGAGAAATTACCGCTAAGGACAATTTAAAGAAAGGAGATAGGGTAATAATTACCGTGTCGCGTTTAGTCGAAAAAAACGGCATTGAATATTTGATAAAAGCCATGCCGGAATTGCCGGAAAATTATAAATTAAGAATTGTCGGCGATGGCCAACTAAGAAAAGAATTAGAAAAATTAACAGAAGAATTAAAATTAACAAACCGAGTGCAATTTCACGGCAAAGTTAATCATAATGATATCCGCTATTACTATGAAGCCAGCACGGAAGCGGAAAATGATAAATTTTATGTGTACTCGGTTTTTGTCCGCCCATCTCTATCGGAGGGTCTGGGCAATGTGTTTTTAGAAGCCATGAGTTTAAGTGTGCCAGTAATTGCCACTCCGGTCGGCGGTATCCCAGATTTTTTGCGTGACGGTGAAACCGGCTGGTTTTGTAAAGTTAAAGACCCTCATAGTATAGCGGAAAAAATTAAATTTGTTTTTGCTGAAAGTAATAAAAATAAAGTTTGGCAAGTTATTGAAAGGGCAAAGAAATTAGTGGAAGAAGAATATAATTGGGGAGGAATAGCTTCAAAAATGAGGAATATATTTTTTAAATTATGAAAGACATATTATTGAATAATATCATGAAGCATAAGCGGCCGATTAAATATTTAATCGCCGGCGGCACGGCGGCTTTTGTGGATCTGTCATTACTTTATTTTTTTACCGATATTTTAGGACTCTGGTATTTGCTATCGGCCTGCCTGGCTTTCGCGGCAGCGTTTTTTGTCAGTTTTTTTCTGCAGAAGTTTTGGACCTTTCGTGATAATGACCAAGAGAGGATATATCGGCAGATGGGAGTTTATTTAGCCGTGGCGCTGGCTAATTTGGCTTTAAACGCCGCTTTAATGTATGTCTTGGTTGACGGCTTTAAGGTTTGGTATATGCTGGCCCAATTTGTTATCAGCGGAGTAATTGCCTGCGAAAGCTATTTGATTTATAGGATTTTCATATTTAATCAAAGCCAAGCCGGCAGGTATGCCAAAAATAGGCTTGATAATAAAATTAGGCTATTAATTGCCACCGGAGTCTATCCGCCGGATATTGGCGGGCCGGCGACTTACGCCGAGGCTTTGTCGCGGGAGCTTAGACAGTTAAATTGCGAGGTAAAAATTATTACTTATAGCAAACAACGGGCGGATAAGCAGGAAAATATTATTTTTGTTGATAGAACAAAAAATATTATTTTGCGTTATTTTAATTTTTTTTGGCAGGTAAATAAATTAGCGCCTTGGGCGGACGTTATTTACACCTTGGATTTAATGAGCGCCGGTCTGCCCGCGGTTTTATCGGCCAAACTTAACAATAAAAAAGTTATTTTCAGAACCGGCGGCGATTTTTTATGGGAAAAAGCCTATCAGAGCGGCTGGACTGAAGCGGTTTTAGCCAAATATTATGAGGCAAGAAAAAGTTGGCTGGAAAAAATATTAATGTTGTTTTGCGGCCGGCTTTTAAAAATGATGGATTTGGTGATTTTTTCAACCAAATTTCAGGCAGATATTTATCAGAATTATTATAAGTTGCCGGAAGCTAAAATTAAATTAATTGCTAACGCCGCGCCGGAGATAGCGCCTGTTTCTCCGGATAGACAATTTGAAAATTATCTGGTTTTTGCCGGCCGTTTGATAAAATTAAAAAATTTAAGCCGGTTGATTAGGGCGCTGGCCAATGTTAAAAACAATAATTATAAATTAATTATTTTCGGCCAAGGACCGGAGCGGGAAAATTTAGCGTCTTTGATAAAAGAGCTGGGCTTAGAAAATAAAGTAGAAATTAAGGGCCGGATTGAGCAAAACAAATTAATCAATTTCATCGGCGGTTGCCGGTTTTTTATCTTGCCGTCAATTACCGAGATCAGCCCCAATCTGGCGCTGGAATGTTTAAGCTTAAGGAAGCCGATTATTTTAACTAAAGAAATCGGGCTGGAGAAGGCTTTGCTGGAAAAATTAATTACGGTAGATCCTTTGTCTGAAGAAGATATGAAAAATAAAGTTGAGCATTTAATGGATGATAATAATTTAGCGGAATATAAAAATAATTTAGCGCGGCTGGAAATTGAGCCGCGGGGCTGGAACCAGATAGCCGAAGAGCATCTTAATATTTTTAAAGATTTAAAATGAAAAAAGTTTTATTGATTAATCCGCCGTTTAATATCGTTAAGGATAATTACGACAGTTCTATTTCGGTCGGACTTTTAAGCATCGCCACTTATTTAGATTACCAGGGTGTGGCGGTTAAAATAATTGACGGCGTGCGGCAAAGGGATTTTATGGATATTTTTAAACGAGAAGTTTTGCGTTATGAGTTAATTTGTTTTTCCGTCATGACCATGCAGATACCAAGAGCGCTGGAACTTTCCGCCCTGGCCAAGGAATTAAATCCGCAGTGCCAGATAATTTGGGGAGGACCTCATCCAACCTTCTTCCCCGAGCAGACAGTCCAGCACGGCTTAATTGATATAGCGGTAATCGGTGATGGCGAATATGTTATCTTTGATTTAGCTAATGAGCCTGACCGGAGAAATGTTAAAGGCATCGCTTTTAAAAATGGCGCGGAAGTAGCAGTAAATTTGCCGTCAAAACCGATTGAGCCGGAGAATATGCCGTTGTTTGATTGGGATCTGGAACCGAGAAAAATTTTAGAAAACTTAAGCTTAATTCCGACTTTGACCTCGCGCGGCTGTCCGCATCGCTGCACTTTTTGCATTAATGCCATTTTAAAGAATAAGTGGCGGCCGCGGACGGTCGAGCAGGTTTTGGCCGATTTACAGACTATAAAAGATCAGCCGTATTTTAAAAATAAAAAATTGCGTTTTTGGGATGAAAATTTTTTTGTGGATATTAACCGCTCCAGAGCGATTGTCAATGGTATGATTGAGCGGAAACTGGAACGCCCCTGGGAGACGACCGTACGCGCTAATTACATTAGTACAGCCATGGTTGACGATGATTTATTAGTTAAAATGAAACAATCCGGCTGCTATCTTTTGTCTTTTGGCGCTGAATCCGGCTCGCAGATCGTCCTAGATAAAATAAAAAAGGACATTACGCCGGCGCAGATTATTTACGCGGCCAAGCAATGCTTGAAGCATGATATCATTCCGCAATTTTCTTTTATGGTCGGTTTGCCCGGTGAACTGAAAAGCGATATGAAGCTGACCTTAAGATTAATTGATCAGTTGGTTAAATTAAGTAAAAAGGTGCAGATATTGGGGCCGCAAGCCTTCCGTCCTTATCCCGGGTCGGAGCTCTACGGAGAATGCGTGGCTTCGGGCTGGAGCGCGCCCAAGTCGCTTGAGGAGTGGAGCCACTTGGTAAAAAATCAGCTGAATTATTTACAGGTGAAGAATTTTAATTGGGTTAAGCACAAAGATTTCGTTGATTCCATGGAAGCTTATGTGCGCTTCGGCGCCCACAGCGTTAAGAGTGCCATGGGATCATCGGTCAGGGCTAACTGTATCTTGAAATTAGGCTTTGTTTTGCTGTGCCAGCTGCGCTGGAAATTGAAATTTTTTGCCTGGCCGATTGAATTTAAATTAGCTAAAAAATTTGTCAGCGGTTGGCAATAAATAATATGAAGATATTATCTTTAGGGTTAGACAAATCAAGCTTGGATAAAACTTCCGCTTTGGCGCAGCGGCTTATGGAGTATGGCGATTTGGCGGAAAAGTATGCGGTGATCGTGCCGAGCCGGGAATTTCGTAAGAGTGAGTTATCGGATAAGGTGGCGGTTTATGGTTCTGGCGGCGGCGGTAAATTAGCGCAGTTTATAAAGATATATAATTTGGCCGGAAAATTGTTGCGCGAGGAAAAATATGATGTCATAACCGTTCAGGATCAATATTATTTGGCCGCTATTGCTTTGCGTTTATCAAAAAAATTCAGGCTTGGCCTAGAAATTCAGGTTCATGGTTTTGAAAAGCACCATGGCTTAAGAAAATTAATTGTTCGCTACCTTTTGCCCCGAGCTGACGCGGTTAGATGCGTTAGTCAGAGATTGGCGCGCCAATTAATTCAGGATTTGGGCGTGGCGCGGCAGAAAATAACCGTAGTGCCGATATGCAGTGAATTAAGGGTTATGAATAATGAATCAGAGAGGAGAAAGAATGGCAGCAGATTCATCTTTTTGACCGTTGGCCGGCTGGTGCCGGTAAAAAATATCGGCTTGCAGATTGAGGCCATGGCCGAAGTGGTAAATAAACAACCTAAGGCGGAATTATGGATTGTCGGTGACGGTCCGGAAAAGAAAAATTGCGAATTAAAAATTAAAAATTATAAATTAAGCGATAAGATAAAGATGTTCGGCTGGCAGAGCGATCTTAAGAAATATTATAATCAGGCCGATGCCTTCTTGCTAACATCAAATTATGAAGGCTGGGGTTTGGCCGTGATTGAGGCCGCCGCCAGCGGTTTGCCGATTATTATGACAGATGTCGGCTGCGCCGGCGAGGCTATCGTAAATGGCCAGAGTGGATTAATCATCCCGGCAGGCGATAAGCTGAAGTTAGTTGAAGCCATGTTGAGAATTGGTGATGATGAAAGTTTAAGGAAAAATTTCGGAGAAAACGCCAGATTAGCGGTCAGCCGATTGCCGACCAAGCAGCAGACTCTGGCTCTATATAAAAAATCTTGGGAGATAGCCTTGGCTAACAAAATATGAAATTATTAATTTTGACGCAAAAAGTTGATATAAACGACGATGTGTTGGGCTTCATGCACGGCTGGATTAAAGAATTCGCCCGGCGTTGCGACAAAGTAACGGTGATATGTTTGGCTAAGGGTCCGTTTAATTTGCCGGCTAATGTGAAAGTATTAAGTTTAGGCAAGGAATCCGGCGCGTCCAGAACAAAGTACCTGATTAATTTTTTTAAATATATCTGGCAAGAACGGAAAAATTACGACGCGGTTTTTACGCACATGAATTATGAATATGTTATTTTGGGAGGAATTGCTTGGCGATTATTAGGTAAAAAAATCGGCCTATGGTATGCGCATGGCTATACGCCGCCAAGTTTAAGAATAGCGGAAAAATTATCAAATATTATTTTTACTTCAACCCGGAGCGGTTTTAGGTTGCCTAGCCGTAAAATTAGAGTCGTCGGCCAAGGCATAGATATTGATAAATTCGCCAGGAAGGATCAGGGCGCGAAAAGTGAGCAAGATATTTTTAAAATTATAACAGTCGGCAGAATATCGCCGGTGAAAGATTATAAAACTCTGATTTTGGCGGCGGAAATTCTAGTTGGAGAAAATTTTAAATTTAAGGTAAAAATTATCGGCGGACCGGCCACAACGGCCGACAAAACCTACTTAGAGCAGCTGCGGAAAATGGCCGAGGACAAAAAGTTGGCTGACATTATAGAGTTTACCGGGCCGATCGCCAATAAAGATGTCTATAGATATCTCCAAGCGGCGGACCTGTTCGTCAACATGAGCCATACCGGCAGCTTAGACAAGGCTATATTAGAAGCCATGGTTTGCGAGTTGCCGGTTCTGACTTGTAACGAAGCTCTTTTAGGAATTTTGGGGGGCGATCAAAACAGATTGATTTATCCGAAAAGCGACTATGCGGCACTGGCCGAGAGAATAAAAATAATTTATAAATTAAACAATAACGATAAACTGGAAATCGGGAGAAGTTTGCGAGAGATTGTTGCCCGGAATTATAATTTGACATCTTTAGTTGAAAAAATAACCAATATTTATGGTAAATTATAAAGACAAGAAAGATTTAATAAATCATCTAATCAGCAAAGATAAGGTTGTCTTGGACGTGGGATTTTGGGGCCAGGGGGTAAGGATTGACGACAAAAATTGGGCTCACCATTTAATTAAGGAACAAGCCGGCGAAGTTTATGGATTAGATATTGATTTTGATATCAGCCGGCTGGAACCTAAAGAAAATTATTTAAAGCAGAATGCCGAAAGTTTTAGTTTTAATATAAAGTTTGATATAATTTTTGTCGGCGATTTGATTGAGCACCTGTCTAATCCCGGATTATTTTTAGAGTCTTGCCGCCGCAACTTAAAAGATGACGGCATAATTATCATTACCACGCCGAATTGTTACAATCTGTTTAATCTGGCGGGCAAGATTACCAGGCCAGAGCCGATTGTGAACAGCGATCATGTTTGTTATTTCAATTTTAGAACGCTGGGGCGGTTATTGGATAAGAATAATTTTACAATCAAGGAAACAGGCTACTTATATACTTTAAATATTAAGCATCAAGAAAGCCTTAAAAAGAAATTTTTGAATGTTTTATATTTTATTTTATCAAAATTTACTTCTAAATATATGGAAACCTTGGTTGTCGTTGCTGTAAAGCGGTAGCCATAATTATCGACAAAGGAAATTTATGATTGATTTATCTAAAGTAAAAAATGTTTTAATAGTTAATACCCGTTCCAGCGGCCGGAAAATTAAGGGCGCTGTCATGTGGGGGGCTTGGGCGGTGGCGAGTTATTTGCGTAAAGCGATTCCTGATGGCTCGGTAAAATTCTTAGATGAAAATAATGAAGATAATTTTTTGGAAAAATTCCAAGAAATAGTGAAAGACTGCAATTTAGTCGGTTTTTCCATTACCTCTATGCAGATAAAATACACTTTGCCACTGATGAAATATTTAAGGGAAGAACATAAAAACGTTAGAATAATCGCCGGCGGCATCCATACTATTTTATTTCCTGAGCAGGATTATGGCGGCTATGTGGACGAAGTGATTGATTATGAGTTTCCCAAGGATTATTTTGATTACGATTTATTGCCGGAGCAGGTCAAGGCTTTTTATAGAAGAAAAAGAGCCCAGATTATTACCGGATTTAATTGTTCTTACAAATGCGCTTTTTGCGTTAACAGCGTTAGAAATTGCCGGTATGAAGGCATCTCGCTGGAGAAGATATTTAAAGACATAGATTACGTCATCAGAGAATTCAATCCGCCCAAAATTTATTTTAGAGACGAAGATTTTTATCAGGACATAAATAAAGCGCGCGCCATCGTCGATTTTATAATTGAACGCGGTTATAAGATAAAATGGGAAGCGGCCAGCCGGGTAAACCATTTCAGGCCCGGGAAAATTGATGACGATTTTTTAGAAAAAATTAAAAAATCAGGCTGTTCCCAGTTTCGCTTTGGCGTAGAAAGCGGCTCGCAGCGGGTTTTAAATTTTTTAAGGAAAGGCCAAACGGTTGAGCAGATAAAACACGCCGTCAGGCAGTGCGTTAAATATGATATTAATGCTTCTTGCTCGGTCATGATAGGCATACCGACAGAAACCGCCAGCGAACGCGAAGAAACTTATAAACTGATAACGGAACTGCACCAGATAGGCGAGAATGTTGAAGTCTTTGGGCCGCAAACTTACCGCCCCTATCCCGGCGGATTGCTATATGAAGAAGTGAAAAAATATAATTTAAAGTTTCCGGAAAAATTTGCAGATTGGGCAACCTATTACGATAAAAATCCGCTGGGCGATGTTTTTGATAAGGTTGTCTATTATCCCTGGCTGACCAAGAAAGAGAATGAGACCTTGCCCAATACTTGGGTAGTTGCGCATTACGGCCTAAATTACCGCAAGTCGCCTAAAATGAAGAAGAGGCTGATCAGCTATTTATTACTGCTACATTGGAAATTGCGCTGGTTTAGCGGATCGGATTTAAAATTATTTATGTTTATTAGGAGGAAATTTTTAAAAACTGACAATTAATTATTGTTGCGCCCAAACCAAATGAAATTAATTTATATAATAAATTCCCGAATTCCCACCGAGAAAGCCCATGGCTACCAGGTTTGCAAAATGTGCGAGGAGTTTAGCGACCATGGAGCGGAAGTTGAGCTATGGGCTCCGGCCAGGCTGAACCGCATTAAAGAAGATGTTTTTTCTTTTTATGGAATAAAAAATAATTTTACCATTAAGGAAATAAAAAGTTTTGATTTTTTGCGTTTCGGGGAGAGCTTGGGTAGGTTTAGTTTTTGGCTGCAGAATATTTGTTTTACGGCAAAATTATTTTTGCTGAAGCCGGATAAAAATGCTATAATTTATACCAGAAATCCCGAAATCGTTTGGCTGTTTAATTTAAAAGGGTATAAAATCGTCTTGGAATCTCATAGCTGGCCGAGCAGCAAAAGTCGGTTGTTTAAATATTTAGCGAGTAAGTCCGATAAGTTAGTAGCTATAACTCACGGGCTGGAAGAATTATTTATTGCGGCCGGTTTTTCGGGAAATCGGCTATTGGTGGCTCCGGACGGCGTGGATTTGGAAAAATTTGATATTAGCGTTGATAAAGTTCAGGCCAGGCAGAAATTAAATTTACCTTTAGATGAAAAAATAATATTGTACTGCGGCAGCATCTACCTCTATGGCTGGAAAGGAGTTGATATTTTTTTAGCCGCGGCAAAAATTTTACCGAGCGATTGTTTAGCTGTTATAGTCGGCGGAGAATTGCCTGAAGTGGCTAAAATAAAGAGTGAGTATGGCGGCGGAAATTTGTTATTAGCCGGCCGCCGCAAGCGGAAAGAAATTCCTTATTATTTAAAAGCGGCGGATATTTTAGTCCTGCCGAATAAGCGGGGTGAAAAAATTTCTGAAATATACACTTCGCCTTTAAAATTATTTGAATATATGGCGTCCGGCCGGCCGATTGTGGCGGCGGACTTGCCCAGCGCCAGAGAGATATTGAGCGAAAGTAATTGTTTGTTTTTTCGGCCCAATGATGCCGAGGATTTGTCGAGAAAGATTGGTAATTTATTAAGCAGCGAAGAAATGTCCGAACGGATAGCCAGGCAGGCTTATTTTGATGTAAAAAAATATAGTTGGACAGAGAGGGCAAAAGCAATAATTAATTTTATTAATTTATGAAAAAAGCTTTAATTACTGGCGTAACCGGGCAAGACGGCGCTTATCTGGCCAAGTTTTTATTAGATAAGGGCTATGAAGTTTTCGGCCTGGTCAGGCGAGCGGTCAATAGAAATTTTGAAAATTTTGAATATTTAGGCATAGCCAATAAAGTGAATTGCCTTGATGGAGATTTGGCTGATGAAGTTTCCCTGATTAACGCGGTTAGAAGAATTTATCCCGATGAGATTTATAATCTGGCGGCCCAGTCTTTTGTCGGCACTTCTTGGGACCAGCCGACCGTAACTTGCGACATAAACGCCATGGGAGTTCTAAAATTATTAAACACCATGAAAATGTGTTGCCCTTCGGCTAAATTTTATCAGGCTTCAACCAGCGAGATGTTCGGCAATGTTAAAAGAGATGGCATTCAAGACGAAGAAACCCCCTTTCACCCGCGCAGCCCGTATGCTATCTCCAAACTTTTTTCATATTGGATGACCGTAAATTACCGCGAAAGTAATAATATGTTTTGTTCTAATGGCATTCTTTTTAATCATGAATCGCCTATTAGGGGCAAAGAATTCGTTTCTCGAAAAATTACCGACGGCGTAGCGCGCATAAAATTAGGGTTAGCCGAAGAAATACGCCTGGGTAATCTGGACAGTAGGCGCGACTGGGGTTTTGCCGGGGATTATGTTGAGGCAATGTGGCTGATGTTGCAGCAGGATAAGGCTGACGATTTTATAATTTCCACCGGTGAAACCCATAGTGTCAGGGATTTTTTGGATTCAGCTTTTAAGCAGGTTGGGATTGAAAATTGGCAGCCATATGTGAAAATTGATCCTCTGTATAAACGTCCGGCCGAACTGTTTACTTTACAGGGGAAAAATGATAAAGCCAAAAGAGTTTTAGGCTGGGAGCCGAAAGTGTCTTTTTCTGAATTAGTCAAGATGATGGTTGAAGCTGATTTAAAAAGATTAAGCCAATAATTATAACCAGGACAATCCATGACGGATATTATTTTGCTGCCTACTTATAACGAAAAAGAAAATATAAAATTTATTGTGCCGGAAATTTTTAATATATTTCCGGAGATTAAAATTTTAGTGATTGACGATAATTCACCGGACGGGACCGCTGCCGCGGTCAAAATATTGATGGAGAAATATCCAAATCTTTCTTTATTGGAGCGTCAGCGTAAAACCGGTTTGGGCGACGCCTATAAGGATGCTATTAGCCGGGTTATCAAGAATAAAGAAATCAGATCCATCGTCACCATGGACGCCGATGGTTCTCATGATGTTCAGTATTTAAAAGATTTTTTTATTAAAAATAAAAGTTTTGATTTAGTCGTCGGTTCGCGCTATGTAGATGGCGGAGGAATTGAAAATTGGGAAAGATGGCGCAAAAAATTAAGCAGATTCGGCAATTTGTATGCCAAATTTTTAACCGGTTTGCCGCTTAATGATTTTACGGCCGGTTTTATGTGCATTAAAAGGGAATTTTTAGAAAATTTAGATCTAGACAGGATCGGTTCGTCCGGTTATTCTTTTTTAATAGAATTAAAATTTTATTTAATTCATGAGCTTAAGGCCAGCGTTTATGAGGTGCCGATAATTTTTAAAAGCAGGCGGGAAGGCGAATCAAAATTATCCAGGCAGATTATCGGAGAAGGAATTAAAACTCCTTTAAAATTATTTTTGAAGAGACTATGGAAAAAAATATAAGCTGTCCAATTTGCCGGTCGGATAAGATAATTTTTTTTTGCGGAAAGAATGGTTTTAAAATATATAATTGCGCCTTTTGCCGGCTAGCTTTTGTCTGGCCGACTCCGGCTAATTTAGCCGAAATTTATCAAGCCTCTTATTATAAGCGCGATGCGAGTAACGGCACGGACGATAAATTCGGCTATACTGACTATGAAGAAGATAAAAAGGCCATGCGAGAAACCTTTGTTATTTATCTTGATAAAATTTCCAGGCTAACCGCCGGCAGGAAAATTTTTGATGTTGGGGCGGCCACCGGTTATTTTTTGGATTTAGCGAGACGGGCGGGCTGGCAGACGAACGGGTCGGAAATATCGGAATATGCGGCTAAAGCCGCCGAAGGTAAAGGCCATAAAATATTTTTAGGCGATTTAGCGCGTATGGAACATAGAGAGAAATATGACGCAGTTACCATGTGGGATGTTTTAGAACATCTGGCTGATCCTAAACAATATCTTAAATCCGCGTACAGCATTCTAAACCAAGGCGGCCTATTGGCGATCAATACCATCGATAAAAGCAGCTGCTGGGCCAGGTTTTCCGGTAAAAATTGGCAGGCCATTATGCCGCCGGAACATTTATTTTATTATTCCGATAAAAGTTTAAAAATGCTTCTTGAACAAAACGGTTTTGAAATTTTAGAGAAGTCAAAAATCGGTAAAAAATTTACTTTATCATATATTTGCCGCGTCCTTGCTCATAGTTATAATTTTAAAATTTTACTTAAGCTGGCTGATTTTTTAAATAAAGGGCCTTGGCGGAAGATTTATTTGCCGGTAAATTTAAGGGATAATGTTTTTGTCATCGCCAGAAAAGCAAACGCCATTTAATTATAAATAACCAATCATGAAAATAAAATTTTTTTTAATGCAGAATAGATATTTATTGCTTGCTTTAGCCGCAGTGGCTATTTTAGTTTTTCTGCCGGTGTTTCAGGTTTTCCACCCAATTAGTTCAAAGTGGCAAGGCGTAACGCCGATGTTCACTGGCGACAGCTATTACTATTATTCCAGGATTAGGGAGGTGGCCGATGGCAATATTTTTATCGGCAATCCTTATTATATAGAACATAACCAGGAGGTGGCGCCGGCTTTCTTTATGGCCGATTGGCTGGCGGCGATTCCCCTCTGGCTTGGTTTTTCTTTTACCGCCTCGGCCATTATAAATTTGTTTTTTTGGTCGATAGTTTTTGCCGGTTTATTCTATTTTCTGCTGCGGCAGTTAAATTTATCCGGACCCTTTTGTTTATTTGGGACCGTTTTGATGTATCTGGAGGTTTACAGATTAATGTTCAGGCCGGTATCAATGCAGACGGTTTTTCCATTTTTCATTTTATTTTTATTGTCTTTCATGATTTGGTATAAAAATTCCGGCGACAAAAGAGCCACGATTTTTTTAACTTTATCCACGGTTGCCGCTTTTTATGTTTATACTTATTTATGGCAAATAATTTTAGTGTTGGTTTCTTTATCGGTTGTTTATTTCTATTTTATTAAAGATCGCCTGAAGGCTTCTCGCCTTTTTATAATAATTTTAATCTCTCATTTATTGTCTTTGCCGTTGATTTTCTATACGATTAAGCAGATTACCAATACAAATTATTGGCAATCAATGGAAAGAATTGGTTTAGTCTATACCCACTTGCCGGCGGCCAACGTAATTTACTCGGGAATTTGGATAATTATCGCCTTAGTGCTCTTATTTTTTTCATATTTTTGGCTTAGAGGATTCAAAGACAGCCAAGATTATAAGAATTTATTTGTCTTTTCCGCGCTTAGCGGCATAGCCATGCTGGTAGTTTCGGGAAGCAATATAATCACCGGCAAGGAATTGGAGAATTCTCAGCATATTGAGAGATTTATCATTGTCTGGCTGGTTGTTGTTTGCAGTGCCTATATATTTTATTTAATTAGACATAAGATTGATTTTAAACAAATAAATTTATATAAGAAAATTGTTTTATTAATTTTTCTCTTATTGTGCCTGGTCGGTGTTTTTCGGTATTTGCGCATCCTGTCGGGCGGCGTTTATTTGATGATGTCAGTTAACGGCGGTTTTAGTCGAGGCGAATCCTCGGACCAAGATTATTCGCGGCCGCTTAAATGGCTGGAAGATAATGAGAAGGCGCCGAAAGTTGTCTGGACAGATTCGGAAAAGTTGAATCATTATATAACCATCTTAACTAAGCATTATGTCTTGTTTGAACCGTCAAGCCCGACGTATCTTATGCCGACTCGCGAAATAGAGGAGAGATATTTAATATATAATTATTTCAATGATTTGAATCAATCTGATATTGAAAATAATGGCCGGGTTTATGGCGGAGTGGGGTTGGATACCCATCAATATAAGACGCATAATCGCGCGGTTAAAGTCTGCCGTTTATTTCAATTAGATAAATTAGGCAAGCCCTGCGGCGAATTGACTGATATGATATCTTTTAAAGGGGAAGAATATTTTGCTGATTTGTACCGCCGGTATAAAAACGAAATACAGCCCGGCATTATTGAAGAGTTAAAAAAATATCGGGTAGCTTATATTATAAAGGACAAAGGATATGATTCAAATTTTATGCCGGAAGCAATCAGTCAAGCGAAACTAGTATATGAAGATAACCGTTTTTTAATCTATAAATTTAACTGAAAAAATGAACTATAAAATTTGTCCGACATATTATTCTCGGTTGAAGATGGCATTGGAAATAGTAAAAGGCGGCGACGCTTTGTTAAACGCAGGCTGCGGCACAGGCGAACTCAATTATTATCTAAGAGATAGATTTAAAGAAAACTATGGTTTTGATATTAGCCGATCCGATATCGCTACGGCTAAGCTTTTAAATAAAGATAACAATATTATCTTTAGTGTCGGCGACATTTTGCAGATTGACCATAAAGATAATTATTTTGATACGATAGTTTGTTCGGAAGTTTTGGAACATGTGGCGGATAGGGCTAAAGCCATGAAAGAATTAAAAAGAGTTCTTAAGAATAATGGCCTTCTTGTTATAAGCGTGCCTCATGATAAGTATTCTTTTTTTTACGATCCGATTAACTACATTTTAGAAAGAACTTTAAAGAAACATCTGCCTATCGGCGCTTGGGGGTTTGGCCATTATAAGCTATTTAGTGATGAGGGGTTGAAAAGTTTAGCAGAAAGAGAGGGCTTAAAAATTGAAAAATTTTATTATATAACCCATGCTTTCGCCGGTTTGATGGAAAATTACACTTCTTCGCTATTGCAACCGCTACTAAAATCTAACTCAAAAAATCAGGGCGGTGAGGCAAAATTAAATAAAGAGAAAAAAATCGGATTTAATTATAACATCCCTTTAATATTTAAAAAAATATCAAATTTTATTTTTTTTGTCGATAAGTTTTTTGGGCGTAAATCTAAAAAAAGCGTCGGTCTTTTTATGGTTTGCAAAAGAATAAACTAGATAATTATTATGAATTTATCCATAATCGTGCCGGTTTACAACGAAGAAAAATTGATAAGGGATAATTTGCTTAAAATTATTAATTATTTTGAAAGCAGGGATTTACTATATGAAATTATTGTGGTTGATGATGGCAGCTCGGATAGAACCAGAGATGCGGTAATGTCTTTAAATCACGGCGCTATTCTTCTAACCGAGAAGAGGCTAAACCGGGGCAAAGGCTTTTCCGTCAGGCAAGGAGTTTTAATGTCCAGAGGAGAATATATATTTTTTACTGACGCCGATTTATCCGCTCCGATTGAAGAATTCGCTAAATTAATGAAATACGCAGAAGATTATGATATAGTTATTGGTTCAAGGGCGCTAGACGTTTCCCTGGTCAAAACTTCATTTTCTAAAAAAATACTTGGCAGAATAGGCAATTCGGCCATAAAATTATTGGCAGTAAGGCATATCAGCGATACGCAATGCGGTTTTAAGTTGTTTAACAAGAAGGCCGGAAAATTATTTAAAAAACAAAAGATCCATGGATTTGGTTTTGACTTTGAGATATTATTTTTAGCCCAGAAAAATAATATGGCGATAAAAGAAGTGCCGGTAAAATGGGTAATCGGGGAAAGCACTAAGGTAGGATTAGTTGATTATCTGATAGTTCTGTCGGAACTGGTTAAATTAAAAGTAAATTATTTAAAAGGCGACTACAAAGATTAAGCGATTTAATAAATTAATTATTTTGAGATGGTAACAGCCGGTTTTTTAAAAAAATTAAATAAGCTTATCAGAGCTAACTATTTGGCTTTGCTGTTCGCCGCAGCGGTGGGTTTAATTTATCTGGCTCCTTATTTTATATTTAGCGCTTCGCTGGGCGATAAATATCGGGGCATTCCCATGATCGCCACGGCTAACGAGGATGTTTATCTTGCCAGAATCCAGGAAATTATAGACGGCCACCCCCTCGTCGGTTCAGTGGCTTTTTATGAAGAGAAAGATCAGCCTCCGCTAATCATGCCGACAGTTGAAATGATCTACGCCCTGCCCAGCCTGTTATTCGGCGTTCCTTTGCTAAAAACTTTAATCGCCAGCAAGTTTGTTTTACCCTTCATTTTATTTTTATTGGTATATTTTTTAATAAATAAAATTACCGCCAAATCTTATCTTTTGTCCAATAAAATAAACGCCATCGCCGGCGCTCTGCTCGTTACCCTAGGCTATGACCTGGTTGATTATCGGAGTATTTGGCTATATTTGACGGGGAAAATAGTTTTGGGAGATAATTTTTTAATTTGGGCCAGGCCGGTTAATCCGGTGGCCGGCGCAATCTTTTTATTTTCTTTTTTAATTTGCCTGTGGCTAATTATCCAAAGATCGCCAGCCAGAAAAAAAGCGATTTGGCTAGCTGCTTTATTTTTGGCCCTGATGATAGCCAGTTATTTTTTTAGTTGGGGAGCGGCCGTCTCCGTGTTGGCGATAATAACGCTTATTTATATGTTGAGGAGGGAATTTGGCGCGGTTAAAGATTTTATTCGGCTGACGCTCGCAGCGGTCGCGCTAGCAGCGCCTTATTGGTTTATTTCTTTTAGGGCCGGCCAAAGCCCGTGGCACCGCGGGGCCTTATTGAGAAATGGCCTGTTTCAAACCCATTATCCGATCTTTAATAAATTTTTACTTGCCTCGCTATTGTTTTATTTAGCTATCGTGGCCTGTTCTTTTATTTTTAAAAAAGAAAAAATAAAATTTATAGCTAAGATAGAGAACTGGCACCTCTTTACTTTAGCCTTGCTGTTGGGCGGCTTATGGGCTTTAAATCAGCAAATTATTACCGGCTTGACTGTCTGGCCGTATCATTTTGTCCAATATACGATTCCTTTGTCCATGGTTGTTTTTTCGGCTCTGCTTTATAATATTGTTAAAGCCTGGAAGCCGTTTGTTTGGGTGCTGGCGATTTCGGTGATTGCCAGCTCATCTTTAATTTTCGGCCTAATTATTCAGACTAATTCCTATTTAACAAATTATAACCGTTATGTCGCCCTGCAATCTTATAAGCCGATTTTTGATTGGTTGAATCAGCAGGAAAAAGATTCCGTCGTCTTGGTTAAAATAGATGATACCGTTAAATTTGAATTAGTCAGCGGGTTAATTCCGGCTTTCACCCATGATAATGTTTATGCTTTTCATTGGGCCTATTATTCGTTAAAGCCGGATCGGATATATGATAGTTTTTTAACTATTCTGCGGAGCAAAGGAGTGTCCCCGGACAAGGTTGAAGACTATTTGCGCGATAATCAAGGCGACGCTAATTTGTATTTATGTTCAAATTGGAAAGGGCTATTTAGCGTTAAGGATTTCCCGGATTTTTCCGATACGATCTTAGCAGAGAGGTTAAAAAGTTTTCCCGGAGAATATCGCGAGTTCACCGGCTGGGACTTTAGGACCGAATTAAAAAAGTATCGTCTTGATTATATCTTATCCGATTCTCCATTGACGGAAACTTTTTCTCAGGAGCTAGGAACTCTCGAGTTGGCTTTTTACAGCAATGGTTTTTATATTTATAATTTTGATTAAAGCAGTATATGTCTAAGGGTTGAATTTTTATTATGATACATTTCTTTACCAAAGGAGATATAAGCGGCGCGACGGCCAGATACAGAGGTTTTTTAGTGGCTAAAGAGCTGAATTTAAGGGGGTATGAAACATTGGTTCATGAACCGCCGAGATGGCGGCCGTTTTTTGAATTAAGCCGCGCCAGGCTAAAAGAGTTGCAAACGAACTTTAAAGCCTTATTGTCTGTTGGGAGCGGGGATATTATTTACTTGGTCAGAACTGTTTATCAGTACGACTTTTTTTTATTAATAGTTTTGTTTAAAATTATTTTTAGAAAAAAAATCATCTTTGATTTTGATGACCCAATTTATTTAAGGAATGGGCTTAAATCAAAAATGATTATTTTAACAAAATTAGCCGACGCCGTTATTATTGGTAGTCATCATTTAGCCGAATGGGCGGCGAAGTATAACAAAAACGTTTTTATCATACCTACCTCGGTGCCGTTGGAAAAATATTCTAATCATACCAAGATTTATCGAGAATCCGGCGAATTTGTCATCGGCTGGCTGGGCAACGCTCCGGCGCATAGAGAAAATTTAAAAAATTTAATTCCCGTATTTCAAGAGTTAATAAATCGCGGCTTAAAATTTAAATTTATTTTGGTCGGCTCTTTAGGAGATAAAAAAATTTATGACATTTTCAGACGTTTGGACGGCTTGAATATTCAATTCGTTGACAGCATCGCCTGGGAAAATCCCGAAATAATCGCCAGTCAGATACAAAAATTTGATATTGGCCTGATGCCGCTCCTAGATACCGAATGGAATCGCGGTAAATGCGCTTTTAAAGCTATAGAATATATGGCTTGTGGAGTAGTGCCGATAGTGTCGCCGATAGGGGAGAATGTTTTTTTAGTTCAAGACGGAGAAAATGGTTTTTTGGCAAAAACAGCGGAGGACTGGACAGAAAAGATAAAAAATTTATATGAGAATAAGGAATGTCTGCAGTTAGTCGGACGGAAAGCGCAGCTGACGATTAAAAACAATTATTCTTTTTCCGCCAATATCCCTAAAATTATGGCCATAATTAACGCCTTATGAAAAATATAAATTGTAATATTTGCGGCTCGTCTGACCATGAGTTAATTTTACGCAATTGGGACAGACTGCATCGGATCGATCACCGCCAGTATAATTTAGTTAGATGTCGCGGCTGCGGTTTAATTTTTTTAAATCCGCAGCCTGAAGAAATTGAGCTAAGACGCTATTATCCGCCCGATTACGGACCGCACCAAAAAAACAGCCAGTCTTTTAAGTACGGTTTTTTTTCAAAGTTTTTTTCTAAAGTTTATAAATTATTCAAATCGGGAGAAAGACCGGCCAAAGCCAATACGGTTTCCGGCGCCGGCGAAACCGTTAAAGTTTATTTAGATTTTGGCTGCGGCAGCGGCCAGGCCCTGGTTAGAGTTCGAGATCAGCATAAAAATTGGGATTTATATGGTTTTGATAATAATGAAACAGCCTGCGCCCGGGCCCGCGAGTTGGGCTTTAAAATATATTGTGGCGATATATTAAAGGCAGAGCTGCCCGATAATTTTTTTGATATTATAAATATGAGCCACGTGATTGAGCATTTACCCGACCCGACGGCGGCACTTACGAAGATAAGTCGGCTGCTGAAAGATGGTGGAACTATAATAATTTCCACGCCAAATTATGACAGTATGGCCGCAAAAATTTTCGGCAGGTTTTGGTATGCCCTGGATACTCCGCGCCATCTTTTTATTTTTTCTTCGGCAACCCTGTCCGCCTTGCTGGAGAAAACGGGTTTTATGGTAGAAGGCATTAAATATAAAAATGATTTTCAGGTGGCGCTAAAGAGCTGGTATTTTATCTTTAACCGGACGGACATGAGAATCAACCCGATTATCTGGAGATTGGCGCGGCTTTTGTCTTGGGCGATTTTTCCCTTCTATCGCCAGGCAAGCATAATGACCATTGTCGCGAAAAAAAAATCAGTTGCCTGATTTTCTAATATGGTTCAGTTTATCAAAAAGTTTTCGGTTTAACTGCTGATCGGCTTTAAGCCAAGTTTTTTGCCGATGAAGTCGGCATAGACGGCTATTTGTTGGTCTTTAGTCAGCGGGTTAGCCGACGCATCCCAAATTTTTGATATTTCGGCGAAGGCCGAATCTTCCATGACGGCACTAACGAAATTTTCTATTTCCCTTTCTTGATAATTGAAATTTTCCAGCTGCTCTTTTATTAAATTGGGCAGGGTTTCAATGTCATGGCATCTTTTTACCATGGAGAGCCTATTGTAAAAGACATGGCCGAAAGTAATAACCGGTTTTTTTAGCAGAATGGCTTCCCAACCGACTGTGCCGGTAATAGTGGTTATAATTTTAGCGTTTTTAATAATAGAAAAAGTTTCTAAGAAAGGATCTACCAATTTGACGTTTGGTATATTTTTGAGGGCGTGGTAATAGGCGCGCTGGCGATAACCGATCATAGCCGGATGATCCTTGACATATAGTTTGAAATGCAACGGCAATGATTTAGCGATTTGTTTTATTAAGTTGATTTGGTCAGTCCAGTAGGGCGCGAACAGCATAGTGGTTAGCTCCGGCTCCGTATGCAAGGGGTAGAAAGCGTAATCTTCGCTTAGGTCAATTTTATCATAGAAAGAGTTGTAGCCGATTAGCGCGCGCGTTTTTCTTTTAACCCGATCAATTAAATATCCCCAAGGCTTAGTGTCCGTGTAAGTTTTATTTTTGTTGCCGATGGATTTTTTAAATATTGTCAGGCACCAAAGCAATGATTGAAGAAAATATTTTGAAGCGAACCATTTTAATTGTGATTTTTTAGTACCTGATTTTATGGCCGTTTCAGAGCCGAATAAGTAAGAGGTTGGCCGTTCCCGGAATTTTTTTATATATTCTTTAGCTTCATTATTTTTTGAGCTAACGGTTTTCCCGGACATCAATTTTTCAAAGATGGCGTTAGCGCCGCTGAAGTTTTTGTAATCGTCGCTGACGGTCCAGCCATTGCCTATTCTTGACTCGGTGGCGAATAATATTTTAACATTCCTTTTTTTAGCTATGTAATAGAGCAGGGAAGTGCCGATATTGCCGACTACCGACATAAATAAAAAATCCGGCTTTTCTTTATTAAAAAAATTAATAATTTCCCGTGATTTGATTTGAAAAATTTTCATTATTTCTTCATGGGTATACGGTGATTTGTCATATGGATATTCGCGCACGAGCTGGTTATGCATAACCACCCGGTCAACGGTGACAAATTGCCAAAGATACGGGATGCCGTATTCTCTTTCAAATTTTTTGATATATTCAATATCTAGCTTCTCATTTTTATAGTCATGAATATTTTCATCCAGAAGCAGGGCGGTATAATTTATATCAGTTTGTTTTTTCAAGAAATCATAGCTGGAGTTAGTATAGACATAGCCGCAAAAATCATTAATGCCGTATTTTCGCTTGAGTACAACAGCTATTTTATGGGCAATATGGGCAAACCTTCTTTGTAACAAAAAACATCCTTTCATAATTAGTATAATTAATATAATATTTTTATTGTAAAGTCAATTTTAGGTCTTGTCAAGACATTTTTAATACCTCTTGACACTTATTGACCCTTTAGTTTAAAATAAATATATGGACCAAGAAATCAAGCCAAACAACATTTATACTACCGCTGAAACACAGGAGATATTGAAGATCAGCAACAGCACCATCAAGCGCCTGCTTAAGAAGGGCTTGATTCGCGCTAATAAAGTTGGCGGTCAATACCGGGTTTTAGGTAAAGAAATTTTAAGGCTAGTCTCGCCGGAAGTGGAGAAAAAAGCCATAAAATCTTATCTTAATATAAAACAAAAAGTGGTAGATAAGATTAATAAATGGTAAGCTTGGCTATATATGATTTTAAAAAACGATAAACTGGTAAATTTTTTTAAGATTTTTTATCGAGCCTACTGGGGTTATAAAAAGCAGATTTTAGCGTTGACGGCGCTGGGGTTTTTAAGCAGCTTGCTTGAAGGCATAGGCATTAATGTCGCTATTCCTATTTTTTCTTTTATTTCCGGGACGAGCAATAATGCCAGTGATCCGATTTCCAAAATAATTAAAAAATCTTTTGATTTTTTCCAGATAAACTACAGCTTGAAGTATTTGTTTGTTTTTGTCTGCGGTTTGCTGATGTTCAGGGTTTTGGTTTTACTTTTATCAAATTATATTAAGATAAAAATCACCGCCACCTATGAAGAAAAAACCAGGGGTGAATTATTCAAGCTTACTGCGGATGCTAATTGGCAATATCTTTTGAAACAAAAGCTGGGCCATCTGGAAACTATTTTGGTAACCAATGTTAAATTCGGCAGTTTGCTGCTGCAATACATCAGCAACAGTTTGATGCTCGTGGCCAGTCTGACTATTTTTCTTTTAGTGGCAATAAATATTTCTTGGCAAATTACTTTGTTTACCTTATTGATGGGCGGGCTGGTATTTTTTGTCTTCAAGCCGTTTTTATTTAAAATTAGAAGACTGGCCAAGGAGAACGAGAAAATTAATCGGCAGACATCCCACCATATTAATGAAAATATTTTAGGCATGAAAACTATAAAAGTGATGTCCGCCAGCAGCAAGATAGTCGATACGGCCAAAGAGTATTTTAGGTCTTTAAAAGAATTGATTGTTAAGACTTCATTTTTAAGCATTATTACCGACGCGCTGATTCAGCCGATCGGTTTGATTTTTGTTTTTATAATTTTCGCCGTTTCCTACAAGACCGGAACTTTTAATTTCGCCGCTTTAGCCGCCATAATTTATTTAATTCAAAGAATTTTTACTTATTCCCAGCAGCTGCAAGCAACGCTTTATGCCATGACCAACGCGGCCCCTTATGTAAATAGCATGCTTGAATATAGGGATGAGGTGGAAAAAAATAAAGAAATCAACGATGGCGCCGGCGCTTTTGAGTTTACTGATTATCTTGAGTTAAAAGGCGTCGGTTTCCATTATGGCGGCGGGAAGCAAATTTTGGCTAATGTGAATTTTACCATTAAAAAAGGCGAGATGGTTGGCTTAATCGGTCCGTCGGGCGCCGGCAAAACGACTATTGTTGATATTATTTTACGGCTGTTTAATCCGACTAAGGGCAAAATTTTAATTGATGGCAAAAATATTTCCGAGATTGATATTAACGAATGGAGAAAAAATATCGGTTATGTTTCTCAGGACATTTTTCTTAAAAATGATACGATTGCCAATAATATAAAATTTTATAATGATGCAATAACCGATGCCGAGATGGTAGCGGCGGCCAAAATGGCCAATATTTATGACTTTATTCAGGCTTGTCCCGATAAGTTCGCTACCATTATAGGGGAAAGAGGCTTATTGCTTTCGGCCGGGCAGCGGCAGAGAATCATTATCGCCAGAATTTTATCCAGACAGCCGAAAATTTTAATTTTAGATGAAGCCACCAGCGCGCTGGATAATGAATCAGAAGTGCAGATCCAGAAAGTTATAGAGAATTTGAAGAATAAAGTTACGGTATTGTTGATAGCGCACCGCTTGTCCACGGTAATAAATTGCAATCGGTTGCTAATTTTGCAAAATGGCAAAATTAAAGAACAGGGCTCGCCCGAGAGGCTGCTTCAAGATAAAAAATCTTATTTTTATAAAGTTTATAATATAAGAAATAATTAAACAAGGCTTTGTTGCACAAATCCGCTTGCGGATTTGTGGTATAATACAGGTATATTAACACTAAAATAAAGCTATGAAAACAAAAATTAACAACAAAACAAAGGATAAATACCGAATCAAGAATT
>Ga0172368_10000929_pt1 | contig 41058 bp, 45 predicted proteins | sample Lak11m_FD_114540 | JGI IMG/M metagenome (GOLD analysis project Ga0172368, IMG submission 114540) | Freshwater microbial communities from Kabuno Bay, South-Kivu, Congo - kab_022012_11m | ecosystem: Environmental > Aquatic > Freshwater > Lake | place: Democratic Republic of the Congo: South-Kivu... | reverse complement strand
TCTATATTGGTTTGGATGTACCTGATTGTTTATGTCGGGTTTCCTATGGCAAAAACTCTTATGTTTAAATTGCAATTTCTTGATGCTTACGAATGGCATTTTCTCTAATGAGGGTAAATCAACAATGCTGTTAGCTAATTTTTATAATAATTATAATTTTTTGCGCCAGATTCCTTTATTTTCAAAGCTCAATTGGCTAGAGCTTCATTTGATCGCAAGCAAGGTTGAGCTAAAAGAATACAAGAAAGGCAATATTGTTTATCGCCAAGGGGAGCCTTCGGATGCTTTTTATTGTTTGGTATCAGGCCGTGTTTTAGCGTACGGAACAGATGCGCACGGGCATCATCATCATGTTGAATATCTTTATCGTGGGATGTATTTTGGCATCGTTTCATTGCTGACGGGAGAGACGCATTCTTTAAATTTTGAAGCCCTCAATGATTCTGTTGTAATTCGTATCCCTAAGGAACCTTTCAATGAGATTTTGAAGAAAATTCCGCGGCTTGGCGTTGAGATGAGCTACAGTCTTTCTCGTCGGCTTCGAAAGCAAGAAGGACGAGAGAAATTTATCCTTGAAAGTACGATTATTGCTGTCTATAGCCCTTTTCGAGGCATGGGAAGTTCCTTTTATGCCCTGAACCTTGCCTTGCATTTGAAGGCAGAAACGAAAAAGAAAGTTTTATTTGTTGATTTGTTCAGGGCTTCTGAGGCAAGACCCTCTCAGGAATCCGGCGCGGATTTTTTTCCTTTATGGAAAAAAGATCCTGTCAGCCTGGATAGTTTTATCGACAACAAGGAACTCCTTCTTAAATCAATTTCTACAGCTCACGATAGTGTTGATCTTTTGAATGTTTCATTTGAGTCAAAGACGCGCGATCTTTCGCCGTATATCAGCGAATTTGTCAGTACCCTTGCTAATGATTACCACTATATTGTTCTTGACCTGCCCAACAGCGCTGATGATTTGGTTTTTATGACGCTGACACAGTCAGACGATATTCATCTTGTTCTGGGTTCTCAGCCAGATGAAATTGTGGAAGCGAAGGAGATGATCACGCGTCTCGAAGGAGCATTCCCTCAATCGGTGCGCAAGGAGCGTTTAAAACTTTTGGTTCGCGAGTTCGATGAAAATGTTGACTCGACGCTACCTGGACTGAGCAAGATTTTTGACTATCCGGTTTATGCAAAGCTGCCCCAAGTGGATCGCAATGAACCTAAAATGCTTTTTTCTTTGCCTCCGATGGAGATTTGTTTGCCAGGCGAGGAAAGTTTGTTTTTCCAAAGGATGCGGCGTCTCGTGCGTGAAATTGCCAAAACACAGGTGGGATTGGTCTTGGGTGGCGGAGCCGCTTTTGGGCTATCGATCATCGGCGTTTTACGCGTTCTCGAAAAGGAAAAAACCCCTGTTGATATTATTGCTGGAAGCAGTATCGGCGCGTTGATCGGTGGAATGTGGGCCTTGGGGTACAGTGCGGATGCGATTGAAAAATTTGCTCAAGAATTTCGTTCAAAATTTCGCTGCCTCAATCTTTTGGATATCGTTTTCCCCAGGTCCGGGCTTGTTGGTGGCCAAAGTATCCGTAAATGGCTTCGCAAACGCATCGGCCATCGCAATTTTTCGGAAACAAAAATCCCGTTAAAAATTGTTGCCTACGACCTTGCACAGCGAGAAGACATCGTGATCGACGAAGGTGATATTGTCGATGCGATTTGTCAAAGCATTGGCATTCCTGGATTCGTTCGGCCGATTTTTCGTGATGGCCGTGTCATTATTGACGGAGGAATCGTTAATCCTTTGCCAACGAATGTTTTGGCTGCGTTAGGCATTCAGAGAATTATTGCCGTTAATATCATGAAGTCGCCGGATGACATTGCAAGGGATATTGCAATTTTGCATCAAGAGCAAGAAATTTTTAGCAAGGTAAGTTTTAGCCGATCACCGATCATTTTTCTACGGCACAAAATTTTTAGTTTTTTCCAACGCTTGTGGGCGCCGAGCATTTTTGATATTATCGTGAAGAGTTTGCATTCGGTTGGATATGTTTTGGCAGAGCAAAGCGCAGAGCAGGCCGATGTGCTCATTCATCCTGATTTAACCGGAATTGATTGGTATGAGCTCTATAAGGTTGATAAACTTGTAGATGCCGGAGAAAAAGCTACGAACGCCAAGAGGCAGGAGCTTCTTGAGCTTATGACCCGTAAATAATTAAAGGAGTTTTTATGGAGCACAGTGTCCGTCCTTGGGGAGAGTATCGTAAGTTGTTTGAAGAGTCAGGAGTATGGGTCAAGCGCGTTGAGGTCAAGCCGCATAGCCGGTTGAGCTTGCAAAAGCATCTCAAGCGTTCAGAGAAATGGATTATCGTCAGTGGCTTTGGAAAAGCCGAAATTGACGGCAAAGAGTTCACGCTTGGGGCAAGCAGCGTTATTGATATTCCGATACAGGCCGCGCATCGTATTGGCAATACCTCCGATGTTCCTCTCATTTTTATTGAAGTTGCCTGTGGCAGTTATCTCGGCGAGGATGATATTATTCGTCTCGAGGATGATTATCAGAGGGGAAAATAACGCGTGAGTGCTGTCTTAACCAAAAAAGCCTTGGCACGGATAAAATCCATTCATCAGAGTTCAAAGCATTATAATGGGCCGTCAAAAGAAAAACACGTGCGAAAGCTTTTGTCGCTTGTGAAAGAGCATATTGAGGAAATTCTTTTACTTCAGAAAAATCATGATACCCATTATCTTGTCGAGACAGGGGATCTGTTAATTTTGTGTTTTGAAATTTTGCTTGAAAATAATATGGATATCGATCGAATGACACTTAAGTGTTTTGGTCGATATGAACGAAAACTTAACCAATTAATGATAGGATCATCATGAAACGTGTCCGAACAAAGATTGTTTGTACCTTGGGGCCGGCAAGTTCAACACGCAGTGTTTTACTGCGAATGGTGAGAGCCGGCATGGACGTTGTTCGTCTTAATTTTTCTCACGGAACACATGACAGCCATTTGGCGAGCATTCAGGCGATTCGCGAAATTAATAAAAAATATCGACGGGGTGTAAAAATTCTGCAAGACTTGGAAGGTTTTCGTATCCGGATTGGATTTCTTGATAATTGGCCTGACCGCATTGTTGCGCTGAAGCGGCATCAAACAATCATGCTTTCCAACAATCCGCAGTGTTTTAAGCCTGGCGTTGTCCCTTTTGATTATGAAGGATCTTTGGGCGCGATCAAGGCCGGAAGCCATATTTATATTGACGATGGAAACATTACGCTTTTAGTTAAAAGCAATTCCAAGAATTATCTTTATGCGGTTGTGGAAGTGGCGGGCACGATTAAAGAGCATAAGGGAATTAACATTCCTGATGTAAAATTGAGATTTTCAGCGATGACAGAAAAGGATCACCATGATCTACTTTTCGGCATAAAGCATAATGTTGACTTTGTCGCTCAATCCTTTGTGAGGACGCGCCAGGATCTTGAAAACGTCAAAAAGGTCCTTCGGGCACATCATTCAAAGGCGCGGTTAATTGCGAAGATTGAAAGCCGGGAAGCGATAAAGAATATTGATGACATTTTATCTGCGTGTGATGGGGTCATGATTGCGCGCGGCGATTTAGGCGTTTGTTTGCCGATTTACGAGATCCCATTTTTGCAGAAGATGTTGATTTGTAAATGCAAAGCGCGTGGAAAATTTGCGATTACGGCGACACAAATGCTTGAAAGTATGACCGAACATCTTCGACCTACACGGGCTGAAGTGACCGATGTTGCCAATGCCATCATTGATGGGACAGATTATACCATGCTTTCGGCTGAGAGCGCGGCAGGGCTTTATCCTGTGGAATCTGTGAAAATGATGAATACCATCGGTCAGTATACAGAACGTTATTTAGTCAAAGGGTTTTGCTAAAAAAATGAATGTCGCTGTGGTCGGTGCCTCAGACAAAGTGGATCGATATTCTTACAAGGCTATCAAGCTTCTTGAAGAAAAAGGTCATCATGTTTTTGCCGTTCATCCGCGTATTAAAATCATTGATGGTCAAAAGGTTTTTCCATCGCTTGAAGCAATTACGGAGCCTGTTGATATTGTAACGCTTTATGTCTCAGAAGATATTTCAAGCAAAATCGTTCAATCTATTCTTCAAAAATCTCCTCATAAAATTATTTTTAATCCCGGCGCGGAAAATTCTCACCTGGAAGAGCTAGCTCGCGCGCAGCATATTTCCACCATGCGTGCTTGTACACTTGTCCTTTTGAGAACAGGACAATTTTCGTAGAATCTTATCTTTTTTTGTAATAGAATATGGTTAACAAGGAGGCACATATGACCGACGCAATCTTAAGTACTCAATTGATGATTAATGTGAACAATAAGGTGGGGACAGTTGCCGAAGTGTCGAGCACGATTTCTGCATCGAGTATCAATCTGATCGCGGTTTGTGCCTATGCCATCGATAATAATGGATTTATCATGTTTCTAACTGAAGATAATAAAAAAGCAAAGAAACTTTTAATTGACAAGAAATATGATGTGCGCGAGGAAGAGGTTGTTTTATTAAATATCGATAACAAGCCAGGCGCGCTTCATGCTGTAACCCAACGGATTGCGGATTGCGGGATTGACTTAACGCTGCTATATGGAAGCGTTGAGCGCAAAGGCAAAAAAAGCCAAGTCGTACTTATTTCTGAAAATAATAATGCAGTTCTTGCGGCAATCAAAACAATGTAGTTGCACCACTTCATGTCATCAACTATTCAATTATCAATGAGGAGAATTTTATGAATGCGTATTCATGGGCAATTTTAACAGCCTGTATCTGGGGCTTTGTGCCTATTTTAGAGAAAATTGGTTTATCCAATGCGAATCCGATCGCTGGGGTTTTTTATCGTTGTTTGGGAATTTTTGCAGGTTTTATTTGTTTCGGATTTTTTCTTTTCAAGCCCGAAGATCTTCGCGCGGTGGATTTGCGTTCCATCCTTTTTTTAGTTTTGGCGGGGTTTTTGGCAAGTTTTTTAGCGCAGTTAACATTTTACCAAGGGCTCAAGCTTGGCGAAGCCTCCAAGATTGTTTTAATTTCCGCAAGCTATCCTTTGATCACATCTATTCTGGGTATTCTCATTCTTAAAGAAAATTTTACGCTTGTTAAAGGGTTAGGCGTCTTAGCTGTTATTTTTGGGATTTGGGCTATCAAAATCGGGTAATATATGCTTGAAAGAATTTTTAAACTTTCCGAACATCGCACCCATGTCCGCCAAGAGTGCCTTGCGGGCCTGACGACATTTCTAACCATGGCCTATATTATATTTGTTCAACCCGTTATTTTATCAAAAGATTTTATGGGCCAGCCAACGGGATTGGATTTTGGCGGGATTTTACTCGCAACATGCCTGATGTCTGCATTTGCTACAATCGCCATGGGGCTTTATGCGAACTATCCAATTGCCTTAGCGCCGGGCATGGGGGAGAACTTCTTTTTCGTTTCCGTTATCATGACATTGACGGCATTAGGGCATACGGATGCCTGGCAGATTGCTTTGGGAATTACATTCATTGCGGGCGTTCTCTTTTTTATTTTATCACTTTTTAGTATTCGTGAGATGATTATCAACGCCTTAAGCCCCAGCTTGCGTAACGGTATTGCTGTCGGGATCGGTCTTTTTATTACGTTTATTGGTTTTCAGCATGCACAACTCATTACGGCAAAGCCCGGAACCATGATCGGGTTGAATGCGCATTTTGCCTCACCAGCGACAGCTGTTTTTGCGTTGGGGTTAATTGTGACAAGTGTTTTGCAGGTTCGCCGTGCGAGGGGTGCTATTCTCTGGGGCATTTTCGCGGCAACAATTCTTGCGCTGTGTTTAGGCCAAATTCATTACAACGGATTTTTTGGATTTCCGCAAATTAAAGAATCAATGATTTTAAAAATGAATTTAAGCGCTGCGCTATCGTTAGTCTGTTTGCCGTTTATTTTTGTTTTTTTATTTATGGATGTCTTTGATACCATCGGAACACTCATGGGTGTTGCCGAGACGGCGGGTTTTATTAAGGATAACAAAATTCCACGTGTCAAGCGTGTTTTGTTGGTTGATTCCGCAGCGACTGCGGCAGGAGCTTGTTTTGGAACAAGCACGGTTACAAGCTATATTGAAAGCGCGGCCGGGGTTGCCTTTGGCGGGCGAACCGGGTTAACAAGTATCGCCGTTGGTATTTTGTTTTTGATTGCGTTATTTTTTAGCCCCATTATCGGGATGATCGGTAATTATCCTCCGATCACGGCATCGGCGCTTATTATTGTCGGGCTCATGATGATGGGCAATATAAAAAAAATTGATTGGAAAGATTATTCGGAGAGCATTCCGGCTTTCTTGACCATGGTTGGAATTCCGTTCTGTTATTCGATTGCCGATGGACTGGCACTAGGCTTTATTAGCTATCCGCTGATCAAACTGCTAAGCGGTCAAGGCAAGTCCGTCAATGCTCTGATGTATTTAATGGCGGGAATTTTGTTGTTATATTTTATTTTTGTGCGTACGCAGGCCGGATAAGATTCATGAAATTAATGTCATTTGCCTCAATTCCTGTATTACCCAGTGTCGACAATATTTATCGCACGCTAGGCTATTCAACTCATAAAACAATCATTTCTGATGTTTTGCAAAAAGATTTAAATAAATATATTGAGGAAGCGAGGGGAATCATTGAGCTTAAAGGCGTTTGTTTGCGTGTCGATGTTTCTAAGATAACCAATCGTGAGATTTCTTTAGAAGGAAATATTATTTTTAAAAGTGTGGATTTGGTAACATTTTTAAAAGAATCTGTGCAAGTATTATTGTCTGGCGCAACGGCTGGGCAGAAAATCATGGACAGTATCGCCAAAAAGACAGCCGAAAAAGATTTAACACGTGCCGTTGTTTACAATGCAGTGGCCGGAGAGATGGTTGATGACGCGTTGACCTGGATTAGTCAATATCGCCATCAACATATACGTCGTGAAAATTTAGCGCTGGATACGCGGCGTTTTTCAGCCGGGTATGGTGATTTTGACATTGAATATCAAAAAATTTTTTGGGAATGTCTTAAATTAAAAGAGTTGGGTGTGGCATTGACAGAAAATTATTTTTTAATACCTGAGAAATCAGTGACCGCCATTTCCGGGATCCGCTTAAAATTAGGTGACGCATGAAAGAAAAAATTAAAAAACGCTTGATCAATGAATTTATTATCTTGGACGGTGCCACAGGGACCGAACTGCAAAAGCGCGGCATGCCGCAAGGTGTTTGCCCTGAAGAGTGGTGCCTTCAAAATCCTAAGGCCATTGCGCAGGTTCATCGTGATTATGAAGAAGCTGGCGCCGATGTTGTTTATACATGTACGTTTGGTGGCAATCCACGCAAGCTTAAGGAATACCATATTGCGGATGTTGAGGGTGTTAATGAACGCTTGGCACGTCTAGCGAGAAGAAGCGTGCATACACCAACGCTTGTGGCTGGCGACATTGGGCCAACCGGAGATTTTATTGAGCCTTTTGGCCATCTAAAATTTGAGGAAGCTGTTTTGTCATTTAAACGTCAAGTTAAAGGGCTCCTTAAGGGAGGAGTTGACCTTTTCGTTATTGAAACCATGATTGACATTCAAGAAGCTCGTGCGGCGTTGATTGCTGTTAAAGAGATGACAAATAAATTTGTCATGGCGACCATGACCATTGAAAAGGATGGGCGCACGCTAAATGGCACGGACCCTGTGACAGCCCTTGTCACATTGCAGAGCCTTGGTGCCGATGCCGTGGGGTGCAACTGTTCCGCTGGCCCCAAGGAGATGGATTTTTTTATCAAAGCAATGAAGCCTTATGCAATGGTGCCGCTTGTGGCAAAACCGAATGCCGGTTTGCCTCAGCTAAAGAACGGCGCTACGTTTTTTGAAATGGATCCGAAAGAATTTTCTCGCCATGCAAAGAATATCGCGATGCATGGCGCTAATTTGATCGGAGGCTGCTGCGGTACAACCCCAGAACATATTCGGGCATTAAAGAATACATTATTTTCTTGCAAGCCAAAACTTGTTCAGCGAACATCCATAAGTGCTGTGAGCTCTGCCAGGGCGCACGTTGTCCTTGAATCACGTAACAAAGTTGCCATTATTGGTGAAAGCATTAATCCCACACGGCGAAAAGCACTGCAACAAGAGCTTTTAGACGGTAAAACTTCATTTGTGAGAGAACTTGCCAAACAGCAGGAGTCTGAAGGGGCAGAGCTTCTCGATGTCAATGTTGGCGCTCCTGGAGTTGATGAAAAAAAGTCATTGTCTGAAGTTTTAAACGTTCTTTCTGTGACTTCGGCGCTTCCACTTGTGATTGATTCTTCAGATATTGTGGCTGTTGAAAAAGCGTTAAGGATTTATCCGGGGCGGGCGTTGATCAATTCCATTTCTGCAGAACGGAAAATGAACACGCTTTTGAAAATAGCAGCGAAATACGGCGCCATGTTTATTGCGCTTCCGGTAACCTCTAAAGGCGTTCCAGCAACTTTCTTGGAGAGAAAGAAAATTATCACGGCTTTTTTGAAGGCAGCTCAAAGGCATGGATTTACCAGAGCTGACATCGTCATTGACGCCTTAGTTATGGCGGTATCATCAATGCCCAATGCTGCCCTTGAAACATTAAAAACAGTTTATTGGTGTTCAAAGACATTAAAATGCAATACCGTTGTTGGGCTTTCGAATGTGTCTTTTGGTCTTCCGCAACGCAGTGTTATTAATTCGACATTTTTTTATTTATTAAAACGACAAGGGCTTTCTTTGGCCATTGCGAATTCAGGGCACACCCGTGATATAAAAAATAAGAAGGCAGAAAAAGTTCTTCTCAATCAGGATAAAGAAGCAAGAAATTTTATTGCCTATTACACTAGAAAAGATCATCAATCTCCGTCTTCAACGCAGGCCTTATCGTCAAAAGATTTAATTTTTAATGCTGTCTTGGATGGCAATCGCGAGCAGATTAAGCACATGATTGTACAGGCAGAACGCAAAGGGCTTTTGCCGCAGGATATGATTGACCAGATCATGATTCCTGCCATTAATAAAGTGGGAGAGTTTTTTGAACAAAAGCGTTATTTTTTGCCTCAGCTTGTTGCAAGCGCTGAGGCCATGAAAATCGCTTTTGATTATTTAGAGCCGAAACTTGTAAGGCATGAAGAGGTTCAGATAAAGAAAACCGTTGTCATTTTAGCAACTGTGAAAGGGGATATTCATGATATTGGCAAGAATATCGTTTCACTTATGCTAAAAAATCATGGGTTTGATGTTGTGGATTTAGGCAAAGATGTTTCAGCGGTGCGCATTTTAAAGGAAATCAGCCGTCACAAAGATCCCATTGTCGGGCTTTCTGCCTTGATGACAACAACCATGGTTAATATGAGCGAGATCATCGCACTTGCCAAGCAGCAAAATCTAAAGTGCCGGTTTATGCTCGGCGGCGCCGTTGTCACCAAAGAATATGCCCGTAGTCTGGGCGCTTTGTATTCCAAAGATGGTGTTGAGGCCGTATCCGTGGCACGGAAATTGTCCGGGCAATAATTTACTGGAAATTTTGTTTAAAATCATTTACAATCGCCGTAATAATCTATCGAAAGGAAAATCATGGAAACCTATATCTCAATTAGCAAGGAATGGACAAAAGAGCAGAAAGAAATCTGGAAGGTTGTGGAAGCTCACTGGAATTCTTTAGTGAACGGCAAGACAGATGAGTTTATTAAATATATTCACCCGGATTTTGTAGGTTTTGGCCATGAAAGCCCATATCCGGTTGATTTTGGCTGGCTCAAAGAATGGGTTGGCTTTTGGTCCAAGAGTACCACTTTTCTTATTCACGCCCTCAAGCCGCAGCATATCATTATTCATGGGGACATCGCGATCGTGCAATATTACCTTTTCACAATCACAAAAAATGACGCCAGCGCGGGGAACAGCTCCATTCGCCGCTACACCATGACATGGAAAAAAGAAAAAGGCAATTGGCGCGTCATCGCAAGCCATAACAATCTTCAAGGCTCTCATTAAATTGGTATGGAAAATTTGGAATCGATCCGCGGAAAGCTTGTTGTGCCCATCGAGCACGCGCGCATTCTTTTGCATTGTTGCTGCGCACCGTGTGCAGGTGACATTATCGAAACAATGCTCGTTTCCGGCCTGAAACCAACCCTATTTTTTTATAATCCCAATATTGTTCCAGAAAACGAGTATGCGATTCGTAAAAAAGAAGTTATTAATTTTGCGATGCGTAAAAATGTTGCCTTTATTGATGTGGATTATGACAGGGGCGCTTGGGAAGATGCCGTTAAAGGTTTAGAGGCAGAGCCAGAAGGTGGGAAGCGTTGCGAAAAATGTTTTCACCTTCGTCTTTCGAAAACAGCGCATTATGCGGCTGAACATGGCTATAATGTTTTTACAACGACGCTCGGTATTTCCCGGTATAAAAATTTTGAAAAAATTACATCAGTTGGCCTTGCGATGGCAAAAGATTACTCAAGCCTTATTTACTGGGATTATAATTGGCGCAAAAAGGGCGGCTCTGTTCGCACGGATCAAATGGCTAAAGTCGAAGGTTTTTACCGTCAAACATACTGTGGTTGCCAGTTCTCGCGTCACTAAATTTTAAAAGGTAAAATCATAATGACTAAGTTAATAGCAAAGCTTACACATCAAGAAATTGTTCATCGCCAAAAAGAAAAGCAAACCTTAGCGCGATTGCCTTTTTGCGTTGTCTTGAATAATATCCGTAGTCTTTATAATGTTGGTTCCATTTTTCGCACTGCCGACGGTGCAGGAGCTGAGAAATTATGGCTTTGCGGGATCACAGGCCATCCACCAAACGCCATGATTACCAAGACGGCTCTCGGTGCCGAAGAGCGTGTAGCATGGGAGTATGCAACGGATTCCTTGTCCGTTGTTAGAACACTTAAAACAAAAGGTTATCAGATTGTTTTGCTTGAACAAGCAAAACAAAGTATTCCGTACCAGCTGTTCGTTCCCCAAAGGCCGGTGTGTTTAGTTTTGGGTAATGAGATTTCCGGAGTATCCGATGAGCTTTTGAACCTTTGTAATGGTGTTGTCGAAATTGAAATGCGCGGGGTAAAGAATTCGCTCAATGTTTCAGTAGCCTTTGGTATTGTTGCCTATCATATTGGCAATAAACTCGCCGTATAAAAACCTGCCTAATAGTTTTTGTCTTTACTACGAATGTTTAAATTTATTTAATAATGGGATTTTAGAATGGTGATGTGCTTATGGCGCAGCAAAGCTTGGTGCTGTTCTTGCTCCGCGGCCGCCATTTGAGTTTAGCCGGGTAGCTATTGCAGAACTTGAGCAGGCTTGGAATCGATCAGAAATATAAAGGCGAGAGGCAACTGCTGAGAAACCTCCTCCGCGTATACCAGCTCCCAGCGCGGAAGAATCAGGCCAATCAAGGTTTTCAGCTTGCCCTGCACTAGTTAAGAAGCCATCACCATGAGATCCTTGGAATATACGGCCTTCAGGATTTCCAATACTAACAACCATTTCTGCAACGTTCCCAGCCAGATCAAGATTTCCGTAATATCCAGCTCCGGCGGTGATTCTTGTTGAGGCACTATTAGCAAAGATTCCCGTACGGAAAGGATAGCCGAGAGTCACTGCCGCATTATTATTGTTGCCTTGGTTAACAGAAGCATTGATAGCATCGACGTTGTAAATTGTTGTTGCAGGGGCATACGAGGTGGCATTACCCCATGGATATTCATTGGCAATAGGGGTAGAAGTTGATGGCCCACGCGCTGCTTTTTCATACTCAAGTTCTGTCATGGGCCGAAGAGCTGCCCAATCAAGAAAAGCGGTTAAATCTTTCCAAGCCAGGAAATTCATTGCCACCCATTCGCCATCGGCGGCTTGGTTTACTGTCCCATTATTGTTTGCATCAGCGCCAAAGGTTGGAACAGTGTTGATATATTTAATATTTTGTTGGCTGACAGTTGTGGTGCTGCCGGCGGAGTCGCAAAAACGACCAGTACCTACAGCTACAGCTGCGCAATGTGCTCCTGCTGTTGTTGTGACTAGGGTGTTCAAAAAGTCTCGGTACAGGCCTTGGGATATTTCATGTTTCATCAGGTAAAAAGCTTTATAACCTTTTGGAAATTGACTCGACACCGTAAAGGCACTTCCTGATGCATTTTCATCCGTATTACCCGCAGAGTTGTATGCGTAGGCGGGATCAGAGGGGGGAATGATATCATTTCGTCCTGTCGTATAACCTGGAACAGAGATGGCCGCTTCAGATTTAATTTTCCAAGGGGAAATATGCCATCGCGTATAGCTAGCTGCGGTACTCATTTCTGTAAAATACATTGTCAAAGCTGCCGAAGACATGGGCGTTGGCGGTGTTGCGGAAGAGACACTCGATAAATCTCCGGCTGCAAATGACCCTTCCGGAACATAGACCATTTCAATGGCGAAAAGTTTGAAGTTCGCCACTAAATCAGGATCAACACCAGAAGATTTATAATCCCAGACGAAAGTTATTGTTGTTGAGGCCGCTTGTGCTTTTGCCGCACCGCCAGCAGCGCTTTTGCTTAAACGCAAGAAAAAGCCAGTTTTATCTTCAGGGACAATAATATCGTATCCGTTCGGAGTCTTAGTAAAGCCGGTTGGATTGAGCCCGCTCGTGGACATCATGGCGTGCTTCCATGTGCTAGTCGCAGGATCGTAGTATTTCATAAATACCCAAAGGGCATCATGATTAACGCCGCCGTTCCAGGCATTGCTCCAGGAAAGCGTTGCAGAAAAATTCATAGTTCCCATTGTGGAATCTCGACCCGTTGGGTAAATGCTAGAAATCGCAGCATTATTCGCTAAGGCAGGGGAGCTTGAGAGAAGCAGTATAATGAATATAGTAAGTATAACGCTTATTTTTTTCATACTAATACTTATCCTTACACTAAAATTATAACATGGTTTTTACATCTTTCAACTTGATTATCACAAATATCTCGATATACTAAATATTATATTTTTCGACGCACAAAAGGCAATTATTATGAGAAAACAAACAATTTTAACAGCGGCAATTATCTTTGATATGGATGGCGTGATTACTGATACCATGCGGTATCATTATTTTGCGTGGAAAAAAGTTTTTAAAATCGTTAATGTGCGCGTGACGCGTCTGGATGTTTACAAGCGCGAAGGCCAGAGGGGTATTACCAGTATCTTGGGGATGTGTAAAGATAAAAGGATTTCCATTAGCTGTGATACGGCGCAAAATCTTTTGGACATGAAAGAGGAACTTTTTAAAAAGATTTTTAAAAAACGGTTTATTTGCGGGTCGCGGCGTTTTATTCGTACGTGCTGGGCTCAAGGTTTTCGTTTGGCACTTGTCACAGGAACATCTTTTCATGAAGTCAAAAAGATTTTACCCGAAAATCTTCGTAAGATGTTTGAGGTTGTGGTTACTGGTTGTGATGTCCGTTACGGCAAGCCACATCCTGAACCGTTTAAAAAAGCATTGAGATCGCTAAAGATAAAAGCCAAAGAAGCGGTGGTAATTGAAAACGCGCCTCTGGGCATTTTATCGGCAAAGCGCGCAGGTTTGCGATGTTTGGCGCTTGAAACATCATTAACGCGCAGTTATTTGAAAAAGGCGGATAAGATTTTTTCATCATATAATGAACTTAATTCAAAAATTTTTTTTCAAAGGAAAAATAATGAACATTAAAAACGTTATTGTTGTCAATAAAAAGACGTTTTATGAATTTTGTTTTTTAGAAAGAAATGCGTACTCTCAGCGCCAAAGAGCCATTTTTTCCGCGAGAGATATTGCCCGTTTTAAAAGGATGCATGTCGCGCATCAGAAAACGCTTAAAGAAGTCACGCGTGTTTTGGATGCCACACGAATTCATTATCGTGTAAGCCATCGCAAGATGCACATTCCTTATGACCGTTACGATCTTGTGATTACTGTTGGAGGTGACGGTACTTTTTTACAAGCGGCGCGGCAACTAACGCAGCAAATGATTTTGGGTGTGAATTCAGATCCACAACGCAGTATCGGTAAATTTTGTGCTGCGACAGAAAAAGATTTCCAGAAGGTTTTTTCTGCAATTTTAAATGGCACAGTGAAGACAAAATATCTTGAACGGTTTTTATTAAAAACAAAAAAAGAAAAAAAAGCATTTCATGTGCTTAATGATGTTTTGATCTGCGATGAGAATCCCGCGGCCATGAGCCGTTATGTTTTTGCGATTGGCAAGAAGAAAGAAGAGCAGCGCAGTTCCGGGGTTTGGATTGCAACGGCAAGCGGTTCAACAGGCGCGATTCATTCTTCCGGCGGAATTATTTTGAAAGATACAAGTAAAAAGATTCAGTATCGTCCGCGCGAATTGTATTATGGAAAATTAAATCCGTATTGTTTTAATGGCGCTACGCTTTTTTTAAAAAAGCCGATCAAGATCCGTTCGATGATGCGCAACGGTGTCATTTACATTGATGGGGCCCATTTCAAGATTCCTTTTTTGTATGGTGATGAAGCGACAGTTGAGTGTTCATCCATACCTATCCGCACCTTTACCTTTAAGTTATGAGTACAGCATCTTTTTCAAAAAAAGTGATATTGTGGTTTGAAGCGCATCAACGAAACCTTCCTTGGCGGCATACCCGCGATCCCTACAAAATATGGATTTCAGAGATCATGCTCCAACAAACAACAGTTCAGTCCGTGATCCCGCATTATCAGCGCTGGATTAAGCGTTTTCCAACCGTGCGTCATTTGGCGCGGGCACAAATAAAAACAGTTTTGATATCTTGGCAAGGTTTGGGTTATTATCAGCGTGCAAAGAATTTACACATAAGTGCAAAAATGATCGTAAGAGATTTTAACGGTCAAATTCCTGCAGGCCGTGAAGCGCTTTCCGCGCTGCCTGGTTTTGGGCCTTATACTATTGGGGCAGTCTTGAGTATTGCCTTTGGCCAGCGCGAGGCTATCATCGATGCCAATGTTCGGCGGGTCATTATGCGTATTTTATCAATTCGCGGAGAAGCGACCACCATTCATGATAAAAAGATCAATAATTTTTTAAGCAAGATAATGCCGCATGAGGGCATGAGTTCATTTAATCAAGGGCTGATGGAGCTTGGGGCTTTGGTTTGCCGGTCTCGGGATGTTCGATGTAGTGCGTGCCCGGTTCGTGAGTCTTGCAAAGCCTATAAAGAAGGTATTCAGGAGCTTATTCCGAGTAAAAAGATTAAAAAACTTAGGGTGAAGGATGTTTGTGTTGCGATTATTGAGAACAACAGCCGTTTTTTCATTCAGAGGCGGCCATCGAGTGGACTTTTAGCCGATTTGTGGGAATTTCCAGGAGGCCAAAAAGAAAAAGGGGAAAGCTTGGCTGGAGCTCTGAAGCGTGAAATCAAAGAAGAGCTCGGCGTTGCCGTCAAGGAGGCAAGACTCTTTTTAAAAACAAAGCATTTTTACACTCAATTTTCTGTTAATCTTTATGCTTTTAAATGCAAGGTTGATCCCTTGCCCAAGAGCAGCCGAACCCAAAAATGGGTAACGCTTAAGGACTTTGAACGCTTTCCCGTGCCTTCGGGAACATGTAAAATTATTGAACGCTTAAAGATGGAAAAACAAAAATAATTTTGGAGATATACGATGAAAATTCTTTTAACAAATGATGACGGTATTCATGCCGATGGACTTTTAGCTCTTTTAAAGGAAATTAAAAAGATTGGTTCCGTGGTTGTTGTGGCGCCAGATTCCCAGCGAAGTTCCGTCAGCCATGGGATCACATTGGATAATCCAATCGTCGCGCGTAATGTCAAGACACAGACAGGCGTTTCCGGTGTTGGCCTTAGCGGAACCCCAGCTGATTGTGTAAAGTTTGCTCTTAAAATGGTACCGAAAATAAAACCCGACATTGTTGTTTCAGGCATTAATCTCGGAGGAAATGATGGTTGCAGTGTTTTTTATTCGGGAACCGTGGCTGCTGCCAGGGAAGCATCGCTTTACGGGATCCCGGCCATCGCCTTTTCGCTGGATACATTTGTTAATCCAGATTTTCGCTCTGCAGCGAAATTTGCAAAAAAAATTATCAAATATGCTTTAGTCAAAGGGCTGCCCAAAGGAACTTTTTTGAGCGTTAACATCCCTAATCTTCCTAAGAATAAAATTAAAGGTGTTAAGATAACACGTCAAGGCATGGCTCCGATCGTTACGCATTTTACAAACGTGTGTCGCCATAAAGAATTTTTATCTTATCAGACCTCAGGGGATGCACCAAAACGAGAAAAGAATATCAATATTGATACAGTAGCGCTTCAAAAGGGCTATATTACCGTGACGCCAATCCAAAATGACTTGACCAGTGACAGAGCGTTGGCACAGCTTGCAAATTGGCATTTGTAGGTTAATTTCGTTTTTTATATTTGATTCTTGCCTAAAACCCATTAAAATATAACTAATGAATTTTCAAAAGGTTGGGACATGCTGCAAGATTTGATCCTTAAAGCAAAAATTCTCATCATCGATGACCAAAAGCTTCATATTGGCCTTTTGGAAGATATTCTGCGTAAATCAGGCTATAGCAATATCAAGAGCACGACAAATCCTCAGGATGCCTTGGAATTTTATCAGGAATACCAGCCGGATCTGGTTTTGCTTGACCTTGAAATGCCTAAAATTGACGGGTTTACTGTGATCGCGCAACTTCGAGAGATGACAGGAGAGGATCGTTTGCCGCTTTTAGCGTTGTCGCCAGGGAGGAGCCAGGAGCTAAAAGCGTTAGAGGCTGGTGCCACTGATTTTTTAACAAAGCCATATGAAGGGATTGAAGTTCTGGTCCGTATTCATAATATTATTGAAACACGCCTTTTAAATAATGCAGTTCGAAATCAAAATAAGGTTCTTGAAGAAAGAGTCAAAGACCGTACAAAAGAATTAAGTCAAACTCGGCTTGACATTATTCAGCGCTTAGCTCGTGCGGCAGAGTATCGAGATGAAGATACCGGGATCCATATTGTGCGTATGAGCAAGCTTTGCGCCAAACTTGGTGCAGCACTCGGACTTGATGCGCAGCAGTGTGATTTGATTTTAAATGCCAGCCCTTTGCATGATATTGGCAAGCTGGGCATACCCGACAGCATTCTTTTAAAACCTGCAAAATTATCTCCTGAGGAATGGAGCATCATGAAGACGCACACGGCGATTGGTGCCAAGCTCTTAGCCGATAGTGATTCAGAATTGATGACAATGGCAGAAACGATTGCCTTGACGCATCATGAAAAATGGGATGGCACGGGGTATCCAAGAGGCCTAAAAGGCGAAGATATTCCTCTCGTGGGGCGTATTGTTGCGATTTGTGATGTTTTTGATGCCCTGATGTCAAGACGGCCCTATAAAAAAGCCTGGACACTGGATGAGGCCTTGGCAGAAATTAAGCGGACAAGCGGAACCCATTTTGATCCACAAGTTGCCAATGCATTTTTTCATGTTGTCCTTTCTGAGCGAGAAGAAATTACAAAGCAGTATCTTTGTGAAGAAAGTAAGAACTAAATTAATGACGGATAAAAATTTAAATGAATCTTTTTTTCCCAGCATTCCCGTGCTGAACCTTGAAGAGCACGGAGATATGCTGACGGAGTTTACAACAGAGGTTCTGGATCTTCTTATTGAGGCAAAAAATGCCATCCTTGCCCTTGAAGCGATCCCTAACGATAAGGAATCGCTTAACAAGGCTTTTAAGATCTTTTATACGATTAAAGGATTGGCGACATTCTTGAATTTAACGGATATTCAGCTCTTGGCACGGCATAGTGAAGAGCTTTTTGATGCGCTGCGAAAAGAAATTATTTTTGTCGATGACGATGTGATTGAAGTGATGCTGGAGGCGATTGACAATTTGCGTAGCCTTTTGGATTTATTGAATGAACAGATTTCGAACCAGGGCCGATTAACAAGTCCTTATTGCAATATTTGTACAACGCTTGAGAGCATTTCTTTGCTTAAGGAGCGGGCTATTCCCGGCGCTATCAAGCGGGTTATCAGCGATAAGCGTTCAGGTGTAAAACCCACTGTCAGCTTGCCGGTTTTTGATGGCGATAGCCGAGCCAAGATTTTGAAAAGGCAGCAAGAGCTCATTAAAGAGCGAGAGCTTGCGATCAAGCTCAGTCAGCAAGCCCAGAAGCTGGCGTCGGAAAAAAGCGATATGCTGGCCAGTATGTCGCATGAGATCCGAACATTGATCAACGCCATTCTTGGATTTTCGGATCTTTTAATCAAAAGCCCTCTTGAGGAAAAACAAAAGATTTTTTTAAATTCGATTCGGTCAAGCGGGGAACTCCTGCTGGACATTATTAATAATATTCTTGACCTGGCAAAGATCGAACGCGGAAAATTAAAACTTGAGCAATTAAGTTTTAGCCTTCCTACGATCGTGGAGGATGTCTTTCAGATTATCCGTGCGCGCTTGGAAGGAAAAATGGTCTCATTGTTTTTCGTGATCGATCCAAAAATTCCATCGGGGGTCAAAGGGGATCCAACACGATTTCGCCAGATTCTTTTAAATTTACTAGGCAATGCTGTAAAGTTTACAGAAAAAGGGGAGGTAGGGATCTTCATTGATAAGCTTAGCGACGGCGAGGATCCTGCAGGGGCAAGAACTGTTCGGCTGCGTTTTAATATTTCTGATACTGGAATTGGTATCCCGGGCTCACGATTGCATTATATTTTTGAACCCTTTATGCAAGGTGATAAGTCCGTGGCACGAGAGTACGGTGGAACCGGGTTAGGCCTAGCGCTTTCAAAAAGTTATATTGAAATTATGGGTGGAAAGATTTGGGTTGAGTCAATCGTTGGCAAGGGAAGTAATTTTATTTTTGAAATTCCTTTTCCCGTTGATAAGGGTTTAACGGATAAGATGTTAAAAGAATTCTCAAAAACCATTTCTTTTGCCAAAGATAAGTCCGTTGTTTTGATTGATAGGGATAGCCGTCAAGAGCTTTTGAAGTATTGCCAGAGGCAAGAGATGGACGTTCAACTTTTTGATCAATCGGCCAAAGATATTGCTGAAATTTTGATTCACGCACGTGCTTCCGATATCAAGGCCCCGGATCTTATCTGCATTGACCTTCTTGGATACAAGGACGAGGCGTACCTTTTAGCGAGCAAGCTGCAGCAAGAAAAAGTTTTTGAAAATACAAAAATTGTGGCCATTGCCTCGGATATCAAGATTGGGGTTTCGAATGAAGCGTACAAGGCGTGTTTTGATGATTATCTTTTACGCCCGATTATCCGGCACGAATTCTTTTCGTTTCTGAAAAAAACATTTGGTTATTTGGATGAAGAAGACAGGGAGGGAGGGGATGGTTCGTTTGTAGATGCGAGCTGTTTAGGCATTCAAATTCTTATTGTTGATGATAGCGCGACAAATATTGAGCTGATTAAAGCTTATTTTGAGTCAATTGAGTGCGAAGGAGAGTTTGCGACAAATGGTCAAGAAGCCATTGAAATGATCAAGAAAAAACGATATGATATATGCTTCATGGATCTGCAGATGCCGGTAATGAATGGTTTTGCGGCAACGCAAATTATTCGGCAGGATATTAGCCGGGACTTGCCGATCATTGCCTTAACGGCAGCGGATGCCGCTGAGGATAAAGAAAAATGCAAAGAAGTCGGTTTTGATGATTTTTTATCAAAACCGTTTAACATGGACGATTTTAAAAACAAAATTATAACCTATGGCCGAAAACACCAGTAAAAAAATACTTGTTATTGATGATTCAAAGCTGGAACGAGAACTTCTCATAGAAATCCTAAAAGGGTCTGGGATCAATAATGAATTCTTGCAGGCACGAAGCGGTGAGCAAGCCATTGAGATTTTGGGCCGCTGTTATAAAGATATTTGTTTGATCCTTTTGGATTGGCAGATGCCAGAGATGTCAGGAATTGAATTTATGGAGGGGGTCGTCAAGGTGCCTGCTGTTGCGAAGATTCCCATCACGATGGTCACGGCATCGGGCTCTGAAGATAATAAACGACAAGCCAAGCAAGTCAACCCAAACTTAGCCGGGTATGTCGTTAAGCCTTACGAACCGGAAGTTTTAGTGAACACCATTAAACCTTATTTAAAATGATCGGTTAAGCCTCATGTTTTTTGGTGGTCCTGTTAATAAAGAGCTTGAGAAATTTGGACAGATTCTCGCGCAGAGCGTTGAGAAAATGTTTATGGAGCGCAATAGTGTTCATTTTTCCAAAGATCCTGAATTGCAAAAAAAGTTGATCATTGAATATGGCGGCCTGATGCGCGCCGACGGGATGGAAAAATATAATGAGCCGACCTTCATTTCTTATATTAATTTCTTTTTAAATGCAAAAGACATGGAAAAAAATAAAGCCATCGGCGCTATCGTTGTTTACATCGAGCAGAGTTATGTTACCGGTCTGTTAAAGCTTTTGCGGTATCCCTTGGCCGATGATGAAGATTTGGATGCCTTGGCAGATTGCTGCGGGACTTTGTGCAATATCATTGCGGGTGCTTTTAAAACAGAGATTTCCAAGGCAGGGTATCTTGAGCTTGAAATGTCCCATTTTACAAGTTATCGCAATCGCGCCGTTGTTGGCGTACCCTTTCACTTTGATGAACGCGAAAAAATGGAATTAGCATTTTTTATTCAAAATCAAAAACGGTTAATGATCGATATGACCATGGGTGTTTTACCAAAACGATAGAGGTGTCTGTTGGGCGATGTTGTCAATCAATTTAGTTATGATGTTACCGCGGTTAGCCAGGAGCTTCATGTTCGGCCTGAGATTTTAACGAAACTTCTGAAAAGTTTTTCCAATACGCTTGCGCAAAAAATTGCTCAGCTTGATGAATTTATGCTTAAAAACGATGTTGTCCAAATCCGAGCGATTATGCATGAAGTCAAGGGAACCTCAGGAAATCTTCGCATTAAACAGGTTTATGAAGCAGCGGATATCATGCATTTGGCTGTGAAGGCTGGAGATGCCCCGGAAAAAATTGTTCCGCTGTTTGCGACGTTTAAAAAAGAATCGATGTTGTTCATTGATCATTTCAAGAATTCTTAACGAAGGAGATTATTATGTGGAAGATTTTAGTCGTTGATGATAATTATGAAAATCGAGAGCTCATATCGGAGATTTTGCGTGATGTTGCTAAATGCGATGTCGCGTCGAATGGTAAAGAAGCCATCGATTCTTACAACGCCTCGCTTCAAGATAAACCCTATGATCTTATTTTGCTCGATATTGAGATGCCAGAAATTAATGGCCTTGAACTTTTGCGCAAGATACGGCAAAGCGAAGAAGCCGCTGATATTCCTTTAGGTGAGGGTGTCGCAATTATCATGGTCACGGCGCATAAAAAACCATTTTTAGATGCCTTTTATCAAGGATGTAATGATTATTTGATCAAACCCATTGATCCGCAAAAATTGATTCAGAAAATTGAAAAAAAGCTCGGCAAGCCAACAAAGAATTAATTCAGGTTTACAAACGTTAAACGTCAGGAGTTGTTATGGACGAAAAAGCGAAGATCATTTTAGATGGTAAGACATACGAGTTTCCTGTCGTGACTGGAACTGAAAATGAAAAGGCGATCGATATTCGCAGCTTACGATTACAAACTGGACACATCACTCTTGACCCGGGATATGTCAATACAGGTTCTTGTGAAAGCGCGATCACATATATTGATGGCGAAAAAGGAATTCTTCGTTATCGTGGTATTCCTATTGAACAATTGGCAGAGCATTCAACATTTATTGAAGTGGCGTATCTTTTGATTTATGGTGAATTACCGACGCAAAAAGAACTCAATGATTTATCAGACAGTTTTACTGAGCATTCCATGCTGCATGAGGATATGAAAAATTTCTTTGATGGTTATCCCGTGACTGGGCATCCCATGGGTATTCTGTCGGCGATGGTTTGTTCATTGTCGGCGTATTATCCTGAGCTTGAAAAAACAGAATTCAACAATGCTGATTTTCGTCGCATTGCCGTTGAGCTTATTTCCAAAGTGCGGACAATCGCTGCTTTTTCTTATAAAAAGAAAACAGGTGAGCCCTTTGTTTATCCACGTGCGGATTTAAAATTTATCCCTAATTTTTTAAACATGATGTTTTCTTCCCCGAGCCGTGTTTATGAGGTTTCCGATTGTGTTGTATCGGCATTGCAAGCATTGTTCATTTTGCATGCCGATCATGAACAAAACTGCGGTACGTCAACGGTGCGCATGGTGGGAAGCAGCTTGGCTAATCTTTATGCGTCGGTTTCGGCGGGTATTTGCGCCTTGTGGGGACCTTTGCATGGCGGAGCCAATCAGCAGGTGACGGAAATGCTTGAAGGGATTTATCACTCGGGCGGTGATGTGCAGAAATTTATCGATCTGACCAAGGATCGAAAAAATAATGTTAAGCTGATGGGTTTTGGTCATCGCGTGTACAAAAATTATGACCCCCGCGCAAAAATTATTAAGCAGCGAACAGATGTTCTTTTAAAAAAGCTCGGGATCCATGATCCTCTTCTTGAAATTGCGGTCAAACTTGAAGAAGCTGCGCTCAAAGATCCGTTCTTTACTGAACGCAAACTTTATCCCAATGTTGATTTTTATAGCGGCATCATCTATCGTGCGATTAAAATTCCGACGGACATGGCACCCGTGATGTTCGCCATGGCACGTATGGCGGGCTGGATTGCGCATTGGAAAGAAATGCGCGAGGCTGCCGATTTGCGTATCAGTCGCCCAAGGCAGATCTATACAGGCCAGGTCAAGCGCGATTATGTTTCGATTGACCATAGAAAGTAAATCCCATGCCAAAAATTCAATTTGACCCCAAGGCAGAGCTTCTTAAAAAACCAGGCATTCTTTTTTTAACCAAAAAGCAAGTTGCTGCGCTCAAGTCCTTGGTGTGCGATAAGCTTGTTTCTGATCAAATTGCCTCTCTTGTTCGGTCAAAACGTTTTTTTGCCGAAGAGGGTGAGATCTTTCCTCTTTTTGTTAAGCAATCAGTGGTTTTAATTGTCGGCCTTGGCGATGACAAGAAAATTTCAAAGACATCATTGTGCGCGGCCGTTAAACAGGCGCTTGAATCACCCCATCTTGGCGGTTTTGAATCGCTGTATCTTTTTCCACATGCCAAAGACGACGAGACAATTCTTAATATTGTCGAAGGCATTACGATCGGGATTTATAAATGGCAGAAATATGTTGGTGTAAAAAAAGATAAGAAGATATTGTCTTTGGTTACGATTGCCGTGCCGTCTAAAGATTTATATCTGGACCGAGCAAAAATTTGCGAGGGTGTTAATTATACGCGCGACTTGGTCAACGATAATTCAAACGTTGTCCATTCGCTTTTATTCGAAGGTGAAATAAAACGCCTCGCGAAGGGGCGTAAGAATATTCGTTTGGATATTCTGACGGAAAATGATCTTAAGAAAAAAGGCCTTAATTTACTTTTAGCGGTCAATCGCGCAAGCCAATATCCTCCGCGCTTGATGATTGTTCGCTATCAGGGCCTTAAAAAGAGTTCAGACTATACCGCGCTCGTCGGCAAAGGCATTACCTTTGATACGGGTGGTTTAAATTTGAAGCCGACAGGAAGCATTGAAACGATGCGCTCTGATATGGCAGGTGCGGCCGCGGTTCTGGGTGTATTGAAAAATATGATTGCCCTTGGTGTGAAAAAGAACATCCTTTTTGTTGTCGTGATTGCCGAAAACGCGATCGGAAGGTTTGCTTGTAAGCCAGGGGATGTGATCAAAAGCTATGATGGCAAGAGCGTTGAAATTGCCAATACGGATGCAGAAGGCCGTCTTGTTCTGGCCGATGCAATGGCGTATGTGGTTAAGAATTATAAACCATCATGCCTGATTGATATTGCAACGCTCACAGGTGCTTGTTCTGTTGCCTTGGGACATGACTACAGTGGCTTAATGTCAAATGATGACAAGCTTGCCGATGCTGTTTTAAAGGCGGGACAGGAAGCAGATGATCGGCTTTGGCGATTACCACTTTATACAGAGCTTAAGACATATGTGAAAAGTCAGTATGCGGATATAAAAAATTCAGGGCTCCCTCGGGGTATCGGAGGGACAATGACGGCGGCAGAATTTTTACGTCAATTTGTTGGCGATACCAAGTGGGTTCATTTGGATATCGCGGGTACCGCATTTGCTGAGGCCCAAGGGCGTTTTTATTTTAATTATGGCGCCACAGGCGTCGGTGTGCGCCTCCTTACTCATTTTTTTCTGGATAAACATTCATGAAATACCGTATCGAACATGATAGCTTAGGCAATGTTCAAGTTCCGTCGGATAAACTCTACGGGGCACAAACCGTGCGGTCGATGAAGAATTTTGCCATTGGGATCGAACGTTTTAGTTTCGAGTTTATTTGTGCCATGGCTGTTGTTAAGAAGGCGGCGGCGCTTGCGAATAAAGATTTAAAAGTTTTACCGGCAAAAAAAGCAGATTTGATTATTCGCGCCTGCGATGACGTTATGAGCGGAAAGTTTGCGGATCAATTTCCTCTTTCCATTTGGCAAACAGGGAGCGGCACACAAACCAACATGAATGTTAACGAAGTCATTGCGAACCGTGCAATTTTACTTGCCAAAGGTAAGGTGGGAAGCAGGAACCCTGTTCATCCCAATGATGATGTCAATCGCGGACAATCATCCAACGATGTTTTTCCAACAGCCATGCATATCGCATCGGTGCTGGCGGTTAAGAAGAATTTGATACCTGCCGTTGTCAGCCTTAAGGATGCTTTTATTAAAAAATCACGTGAATACAAAAACATTGTCAAAATAGGGCGAACACATTTAATGGATGCAACCCCTGTGACCCTGGGTCAGGAGTTTTCCGCGTATGCCCAGCAGCTTTCTTTTGGCCTTGAGCGTATCACTTTTAGCCTGAAACATCTTCAGGAACTTGCCTTAGGCGCAACCGCTGTTGGCACAGGGATTAATACGCATCCGAAATTTGCAAAAAAGGCCATTGCCCATATTTCGCGCTTGACGTCCGTTTCATTTAAAACAGCACCTAATCCATTGGCAGCGATTGCGGCCCATGACGCTATGGTGGAAGCGAGCGATGTGTTAAAAGGATTAGCGGTTTCATTAACAAAAATTGCTAATGATCTTCGTTTATTGTCGTCAGGCCCACGATGCGGCATCGGAGAGATTAGCTTGCCTGCAAATGAGCCTGGAAGTTCCATTATGCCGGGAAAGGTTAACCCGACGCAATGTGAGGCTATGTTAATGGTTTGCACGCAAGTCATCGGTAATGATGTTGCCGTAGCGCTGGCAGGGGCAAGCGGAAATTTTGAGCTGAACGTGCAGAAGCCCGTGATTATTCACAATGTCCTGCAGTCTATTTTTTTGTTATCCGATGCATGTCGTAGTCTTGCCAGAAATTGTGTTGTGGGCATTAAGCCAAATAAAGTAAAAATTGAAGAACATCTTCATCAATCGCTCATGCTGGTGACCGCGCTTGCGCTATCCATTGGTTATGATAAGGCTGCGACGATTGCTCAAAAAGCTCATCGCGAAGGCAAAACCTTGCGTCAAGCAGCCCTGGAGACAGGTTTTGTTTCGGGAAAAGATTTTGATAGGATTGTCAATCCTAGGGATATGGTTTAAGGAGGGGGATGATGGGCGCATTCCTGCCGACAGTGGTCACAGTCATTGTTATAGTTTTGATTATCGGTTTTCTTGTTTATCCAGCTTATATCGCGTTTAAGAATATTCGAAAGAAATAACACTTAGCGGAGTTCATTTTTATCGATTTTTTTGCGTTCACGGTTTTTTTGCTTTTTTACGGATTTTCCGACGGTAAGATTTTATTGACAAAGATTTCAGATGTGATATCCTAACTTTAATTTATAGAAAGGGAATGAAAACGTTGAACGCTTTTTGGTTTTAAGTTACCAAAGATCGATTTGGTTTATGGACTAAAAAGTGTTTTTATTTTTTTGCAATTATTTGAGGGGAGGTGAAAATATGAAAACATTAATAAAAATCTCGTTATTATGCATTATCTCTCTGTGCCTTGTCGCAAGTGTTTCTTTTGCGCAAGAAGCCACAAATACGGTCACAGAAGCTGGAAATATGACTGCAGAGAATGAGGATATGGCCGCAGAGACTGAAATGTATTTTGCTTCAGGAAGTGTTGTTGAAGCAACCGCCACAGAGGTTATTATTTCTGAGTATGATTTTGATGCCGGTCAAGAAACGCAAGTTGCTTACCAAATCAACGCACAGACACAACTCGAGGGTGTCGCTTCAGCTGCAGATATCAAAGCCGGAGATGACATTGAAATAGAGTATCAGCTCTCAGGCGATCAAAAAATCGCAACACGCATTGAAAAGTATGCTCCTGAGGCAACGGAGGATATTCAGCCTATCTCTGATGAGGCTAAAGCGCAAGCAAGTGAGAAAATGAATGAGGAAACTCAGCAACGGCTACAAGCCGAAGGTGAGGAGATCGAAACAAACAATTAATTCTTATTTTGTATGATATATAAAAAGCGGGAGTATTTATCTTTTTGATAATTGCTTCCGCTTTTCCATGATTGAATGCGTTGTTGGCGTAAAGAACATTTTGAGCTAATATAACGGATATGATCATTGAACAAAATTCATGCCTTGCGCGCTGGTGGAAAAAGGTTAGCGGCGATCAGATTAAATGTTTTTTATGCCCACGGGAATGCCTTTTGGCCTCTGACCAGCGAGGATTTTGTTTTATCCGCCAGAATGTCGACGGAGAATTAAAAACAAGTTATGGAATAGTCAGTGCGCTCGCGGCTGATCCTGTTGAAAAGAAACCGTTATATCATTTTTATCCTGGGACACGTACATTTTCGCTTGGCACAGTTGGCTGTAATTTAGGATGCTCCTTTTGCCAAAATTGGCATATTAGCAAACCGCAGGATTTATCTCAGCTAAGCGAGCATGTTTCTCCTAAAAAAGTTGTTGATGCTGCAAAAAAGACCGGATGCCGAAGCGTTGCCTTTACCTATAATGAACCCGTTGTTTCTGCGGAATACGTTATTGATATGGCTAAAGAATGCCAACAGCAGGGTATGAAGACAGTCGCTGTTACGGCTGGCTATATCCGTCCCTTAGCTCGTAAAGAATTTTTTTCGTATATGGATGCGGTGAACCTTGATTTAAAATCTTTCTCTGCAAAGTTTTATGAAAAGCTCTGCTTCGCCACTCTTCAGCCTGTCCTTGATACGCTTATTTTTTTAAAGCAAAAAACGAATTGTTGGATAGAGATTACAAACCTCATTATTCCTAATAAAAATGACTCTGAAGATGAAATTCGCCACATGTGCGAATGGATTGTTCATTATTTAGGCGTAAATGTCCCGCTTCATTTCAGCGCATTTCATCCCGACTACGAGATGCGTGAGCACGCACAAACTTCACTGGAAAACGTTCGAAACGCTCGAACCATTGCGCAGAAGGCAGGCATCCGATACGTGTATACTGGCAATGTTTTTGATGTAGAAGGTTCGACGACATTTTGTTATACTTGTAAAAAAGCCCTTGTTGAGCGCCATGGTTATACGATTACCAAAAATAATTTAAATCAGGGTTCGACGTGTCCATTTTGTCAGGCCGCATGTCCTGGTTATTTTTAATTTCTCAGAAGTCGCCATAAGAGGTTTTATGATTCTTTTAAGTTGGAATGTTAACGGAGTTCGCGCTATTGCAAAAAAAGGTTTTTTGGATTGGCTTCAAAAAACTTCGCCTGATGTTCTTTGCTTGCAAGAAACAAAGTGCCAGCCGGATCAACTGGAGGAAAGCTTGCTTAGGCCTTTTGGTTATATGAGCTACTGGTCCGCCGCTCAAAAGAAAGGTTATAGCGGCGTTTGTGTCTATGCAAAAAGAACGCCGAAATGTGTTTCCGATAAAATCGGCAAAAAAGAATTTGATTGCGAGGGGCGAAATCTGATTCTTGATTTTGAGGATTTTGTGCTTTTTAATATCTATTTCCCGAATGGCAGTTCCGGAAATGTCCGCGTGCCGTATAAAATGGCCTTTTATGATCAATTTTTGAAGGTTGTTGAAAAGTATAAAAAAGACGGACGAAAAATTATTATTTGCGGTGACGTGAACACGGCGCATGCTGAAATTGATTTAGCGAGATCCAAGGAAAATCAAAAGAATACAGGATTTTTACCGGAAGAGCGTGCCTGGGTCACAAAATTTATTTCATGCGGTTTTGTGGATACATTTCGATATTTCTGCAAAGAAGGCGGGCATTATACCTGGTGGGATTATTTTACCGCAGCGCGTGCACGTAATATTGGGTGGAGAATTGATTATTTTTTTGTAACAGAGAATTTAATAGAAAATCTTAAATCTGCTTTTATTCTTAAAGATGTTATGGGCTCGGATCATTGTCCGATCGGTATTGAAATAAAATAGGAGAAGGCGATGAAGCGATTGATCTCATTTTGTATTTTGGTTTGCGTATTTATTATTTTTGCGAAAGGAGGTTTTGCCATGGAAATCACAAGTCCTGCATTTAAAAATAAAACATCAATCCCCGAGAAGTTTACATGTCAAGGTGATGATTTTTCTCCGCCTCTTGCCATCAAAGATGTTCCATCGGATACCCAAAGCCTCGTTCTTATTGTTAATGATCCGGATGCATCTAGCGGCAGTTGGGATCATTGGCTTGTTTATAATATTTCTCCTCAGGCAAAGGTCATTAACGAAAATACTGTCCCCGGAATTCAATGTGTGAATGATTCCGGCGTAAAAGAATGGGGCGGTCCTTGTCCTCCCAGCGGAGCGCATCGTTATTTTTTCAAGATTTACGCGCTTGATATCATGCTTCCTGCACTATCAGAACGTGCTGGAAAAGATGATCTTTTGCGTGCCATGGAAGGGCACATCTTAGATACGGCCGAACTTATGGGGTTGTATAAAAAGTCTTTTTAACCTTTTATTCGGCAGGTGGAAGGATTTTAGATTTTTGTAAATTAAATTCAACGAACCCGTACAGGTTTTTGGGTAAGTCTTCTTGAGCGTAAATAATTTTCAGTGGACATTCAGGAATGCAAACTCCGCAGTCAAGGCAGGCCTCGGGGTCAATCACTAGAGTGTCCTTATCTTCATGAAAAGGTTTCGTGGGGCAGACCGTAACGCATTTCTTGCATTTATTGCATCCTTGGGTGATAACACTCGCCATGTGAGCTCCTATATATCTTGTAATGTGAATAGTAATCGTTAATATTTTATGTTAAAATCAACCATATTTTAAGATGTTTTTCAGAAAAGGAGTTTTTGTGGATTTCAAGTCTGTTCAATCAACATTTAAAATCAAGAACAAAAAGTATTCATTTTTTAGCTTAAAAAGGCTTGCAAGCTTGGGTTTTAACAATACGGAAACCTTGCCATTTTCGATTAAAGTGTTGCTGGAAAGCGCCTTGCGCCATTATGATGGTTATAAAGTCACAGAAGATGACGTTCGGGCTATTACGGACTGGTCAGCGCACGCGACTGATAGAAAAGAAATTGTTTTCATGCCCGGACGAGTTATTTTACAGGACTTTACAGGCGTACCATGCGTTGTCGATTTAGCCGCGATGCGCGACGGGATGAAAGCCCTGGGTGGCGATTATCGTAAGATTAACCCTAAGGTTCCTTGCGATCTTGTTGTTGATCATTCGGTGCAGACTGATTTTTATGGCAGCAAAGATGCTTTTGATGGAAATTTAAGGAAGGAATTTCAACGCAATCATGAACGTTACCAATTTTTAAAATGGGGACAGCATGCTTTTAAGAATTTTCGCGTTATTCCTCCGGCCACGGGGATCATTCATCAAATTAATCTTGAATATATTGCACACGGTGTTTTGACGGAGAGCCGCAGAGGCACGATGATTGTCTATCCGGACAGTCTTGTAGGGACAGATAGCCATACCACGATGATCAATGGTCTTGGGATCGTTGGCTGGGGCGTTGGCGGCATTGAAGCCGAAGCCGTTATGCTTGGGGAGCCTTTAAATATGTTGATGCCCGAGGTCATCGGTTTTCGTTTAAAAGGAAAGCTTTCCAAAGGCGTAACGCCGACTGATCTTGTTTTGAAGATCGTTCAGATTTTACGGCAAGAGGGTGTGGTTGATAAATTTATTGAATATTTTGGGGATGGTTTTGAAAGCCTGTCGCTCCCAAGCCGTGCCATGATTGCCAATATGGCTCCCGAATATGGGGCAACGTTAGGATTTTTTCCAACCGACCAAAAGACGTTAGATTACTATCGATTTACAGGACGGCCGAAAGCGCAGGTTGATCTTATTGAGCGCTACCTCAAAGAACAGGGAATGTTTTATGCTGCGGATGCGGCAGGCAAGGTACGCTATACAAAGGTCATTGAACTTGATTTAGGTTCAATTGACGCTTGCGTGGCGGGGCCAAGACGCCCGCAAGACCGAGTTTCTCTTGCTGATGTTCCGGCGTCATTTGAAAAGAATTTTCAAGGCGTTCATATCAATGACAGAAGTTCATTAGGGAATGGCTCTGTAGTTATCGCTTCCATAACAAGTTGTACGAATACTTCTGATCCGTTTGTTTTAGTGGCTGCAGGAATTTTGGCTAGGAATGCTGTTAAGAAAGGGCTTAAGGTAAAACCTTTTGTTAAAACAAGCCTGGCTCCGGGATCGCGCGCGGTCACAGAATATTTGAAGGCATCGGGATTGTTGCCTTATTTGGAAAAACTTGGTTTTCATCTGACGGGGTATGGATGTATGACGTGCATTGGCAATAGCGGCCCGTTAGAGAAAGAAATTGTTGAAAAGATCACGAAGGAAAAATATATCGCGGTCAGCGTTTTAAGCGGTAATCGAAATTTTGAAGGGCGAATCAGTCCCTTGGCCAAGGCAAATTATTTGGCAAGCCCGCCGCTTGTTGTCGCCTATGCGCTGGCAGGGAATATTTACACTGACCTGACGCGGGAGCCGTTAGGGCGAGATCGTCGCGGGTCTGATGTTTTTTTACGTGATATTTGGCCTGTTGAAAAAGAAGCCGAATCGGTGATAAAAAAATATATTAAACCGAAAATGTTTGCGAAAGTTTATAAGAATGTTCTGTCTGGCCCTGCAGAATGGCGCAAGATTAAATCAAGAGCTTCTGATTTATATCCGTGGGAAAAGAAAAGTACATATATTCATCAACCGCCGTTTTTTTTGGGCATGACACAATATCTTGATTCTCAGTTGGCAATCCAAAGGGCACACGTTTTGGTCGTGTTAGGCGATAGCATAACGACAGATCATATTTCTCCTGCCGGGGCGATTTCGGCAAGCAGTCCTGCCGGCAAGTATCTTCAGTCGCTTGGCATTAAAGAAGAGGATTTTAATAGCTATGGTTCTCGTCGAGGTAATAATGAGGTCATGACGCGCGGTACGTTTGCGAATGTCCGCTTGAGAAACCTTCTTGTTCCTGGCCATGAGGGTTCATGGACGGTTCATTTTCCATCAGGGCAGAAGATGGATATTTTTTCTGCTGCCATGAAGTATAACGAAGCGAAAATGCCTTTGGTTATTTTTGCCGGAAAAGAATATGGAACAGGTTCTTCGCGTGATTGGGCAGCTAAGGGAACAGCGTTATTAGGCATCAAGGCCGTTATCGCAGAAAGTTTTGAGCGCATTCATCGTAGTAATCTTATCGGTATGGGTGTTTTGCCTCTTCAGTTTAATGCGGGCGAATCTTTTTCATCTTTGGGATTAAAAGGGGATATGCGATTTAATATTGAGGGTCTTGCGCAGGTCTTGAAGCCGCGGCAGGCGATTAATATGATTGCGATATCCAACGATGGTCAAACAAAGATGTTTTCTGTCCAGCTGCGTTTAGATACGCAGGTGGAAATCGATTATTATCGTAACGGTGGAATTCTTAAAACAGTTTTACGCGGGTTCTTAACATAGGAGGGAACATGGCTAAAAAACATCACTCGGCAGCGACAATAAAGAAAATTCGTTTGGCGCAGATGGGAAAGAAGAATTCTTTTTATGGATGCAAACATAAGAAATCGACATGCCAGAAAATTTCTAAAAAGGTTTCAGGAAGAAATAATCCCATGTATGGCAAGCGACATTCCGCCGAAGCCCGTCGAAAAATAAGCTTGGCCATTCGTCGCGCACATCTTCGAAAGCGATCCTAAATATGAAGAGAGATGTTCATCCCTTTGTCTGGCATAAGCGAGCAGGAAAAATATTATCATCAAAAATCCTGCAAACGCAAAAAAGTCCTACAGGAGATGCAAAAAAAATGACTACATTATCTGAAACCCCGGCGGAACGCTTTCTTTGTAAGCTAAGACACCAGATACGTAAAAGTTTTATTTTTTATTTATGTTTTATTCTGGGCGGGTTTTGTGTTTTATCGTCGCTTGGCTGTGTCAAAAAAGAGAATAGAGTGTTACCTCTTGGGACATGGAAGAGGGAAGGGACTTATCTGGGTGGAAAATTCAGTCATGAGCGACGAGCAAAATTGACCCTTACGCACACATCGTTTGAGCTGGAGCAACAAAATTGCGAGATACAGGGAACAGTTTCTTATCAGTCGCATGTGATGATTTTAAACGTTCAGCAAAGCGATTGCCAAGGAATTTCTCCGCGCCAAAAAATTTATTATGGATTTAACATTGATCCAGCAGACGGCAAGATGAGGATATTTTATAACAATCAGTATAATGATACGATTCGTGATGTTTACGTTAAGGTTCCGTAAATGTTTATAAAAATATTGATAACGCGCGCCGCCCTTTTCTTTTCTTTTCTTTTTATTGCGCTTTCTTCCGGATATGCTGCGCAGACGGTTGATGATCTGCAACGCCAAGCGTATGCAAGTATTACCCGCGGCAATGAGGTTGTTGATTATGCGCAAAGATTAATGGAAGGTTCTCCGACGACAGAAAATGCTGCGCGCTGCGTGGACCTTTATCTTGAGGCGGCCTTACTTTATGGCAATGCGGCAAGATTTTTTAAAGCCATGGGGCCCAATTATGTTCCCCAGGATGTTGTGGATCAGTTTTCGACCGCAGAGCGAGAATGCCTTAAGACTGTCGATGAAATTCGTCGACAATTAAACAAGGGGCAAATCGTTGGAACAAAGAAGGAAACAATGCAGTCATTGCTAAAAAAGCTTCAGGAGATGTCGCCATGAATTGTCCTAACAAAGAAAGAAATTTAACCCTTTGTAATTGTAGTTATTCTGGTTGTGAAAAGCATGGCGTTTGTTGTGAATGCCTTCATTATCATCGTAAAAAGGGGGCCTTACCTGCTTGTTTTTTTCCTGAAGATGCTGAAAAGACATATGATCGTTCTATCAAAAAGTTTATTGAAACTTGCCGCGGACAGTGATCAATCGGTAAGCGATCATAAAAAAATCTTGAATGCCATTTTTGCCTATGCTAGAGTAAGCACTTTATAAACATGTAAAGGTATTTATATGGGAACGACACTGTACGAAAAAATTTGGAATGACCATTTAATTCATGCGGATGACCGTCAAGCATCCATTCTTTATGTTGATCGTCATTTGATGCACGAAGTAACATCCCCTCAGGCCTTTGAAGCCCTGCGGTTGAAAGGGCGCAATGTCCGTTCGACATCAAAGACCTTCGCGGTTATGGATCATAATGTTCCGACGCGTGCCAAAGATTTAAAGTTTGCGGATGTGATTTCGCGTAAACAAATGGATACTCTGGCCAAAAATTGTCATGATTTTGGCGTTAAACTTTTTGATTTCATGCATCCGGATCAGGGTGTTATTCATATTATTGGCCCGGAGCTTGGGATTACCTTGCCGGGGATGGTCATTGTTTGCGGAGATTCTCATACGGCAACTCATGGGGCGTTTGGATCATTGGCATTTGGCATTGGCACGTCGGAAGTTGAGCATGTATTGGCTACGCAGACATTACAGCAAAGTAAATCAAAAACAATGTTGTTGAAAATTGATGGGAAACTTTCCAAGGGTGTAACTGCCAAAGACATTATTTTATATGTGATCGGAAAAATTGGGACCAATGGTGCTACCGGATACGTTATTGAGTACATGGGCAGTGCGATTACCGCTTTGTCCATGGAAGGACGGATGACCATTTGCAATATGAGCATTGAAGCAGGAGCCAGGGCTGGCATGATCGCGCCTGATGACATAACGTTCAGTTATTTAAAAGGCCGAGATTTTTCTCCTAAAGGGCAAGATTGGGAAAATGCCATTAATTATTGGAAAACTTTAAAAAGTGATGCGGATGCAAAGTTTGATAAAGTTTTGGCTATTGATGCACGCGCAATTCATCCTCAGATTACATGGGGGACTTCTCCGGAACAAGTCGTTGCAGTTGACGAGAAAGTTCCGGATCCGAAAGATTTTGTTGATCCTGTGAAGCAAGAGGCAGTTAAAAAGGCCTTGACGTATATGGGATTAGTACCAGGAACGCCGATGACATCGATCAAGATCGATATTGCGTTTATTGGATCATGCACTAACGGCCGCATTGAAGATTTGCGTGCGGCGGCGAAAATCGTTAAAAATAAAAAAGTTGCCAAGCATGTCCAGGCGTTAGCCGTGCCAGGGTCGGGACGCGTTAAGCGCCAAGCTGAACAAGAAGGATTAGATAAAATTTTTAAAGAAGCCGGATTTGAGTGGCGGGAAGCTGGCTGTTCAATGTGTTTAGCGATGAACGAGGACCGGGCAGCCCCGGGACAGCGCTGTATTTCAACGAGCAATCGAAATTTTGAAGGGCGTCAAGGTAAGGATAGCCGAAGCCATCTTGCAAGCCCTGAAATGGCGGCAATCGCCGCTATCCAAGGTCATATTACCGATATCAGGGAGCATATCTAATGGAACCTTTTTTAACTCACACGGGTGTTGTGGCACCCCTTGATCGGGCCAATATCGATACCGATGCGATTATCCCAAAACAATTTTTGAAAAAAGTTGAACGCACGGGGTTTGGGAAGAATCTATTTCATGATTGGCGTTACATAAATGACGACGAGAATAAAGAAAATCCTGATTTTGTTTTGAATAAACCGGCGTATTGTAAGGCAACGATTCTTTTAGCGCGCGATAATTTTGGATGTGGATCAAGCCGTGAGCATGCGCCGTGGGCTTTAACGGGTTTTGGGTTTAAAGTCATCATTGCGCCGAGCTTTGCCGATATTTTCTACAATAATTGTTTGCGTAACGGGTTACTTCTTGTGCGGTTACCATCGAATGAAGTTGATGAATTGTTCTCATTTGCATCTAGAGGCGATGGTGCTAAGATAACAGCAGACTTGCCAAGGCAAAAGATTATTGCGCCAAACGGCAAAGAATATTCTTTCCCTATTGATCCTTTTGCTAAAGAATGCCTTGTTAAAGGCCTTGATGCGATTGGATGGACAGAACAATTTACGAGTAAGATTGATTTGTTTGAAAAGAAATTAAAAAAAGAAAAGCCTTGGATTTAGGAGGAGTATATGGCCGGGAATACCTTTGGAAATATTTTTAAAGTAACAACATTTGGCGAGAGCCATGGCGTTGCGATAGGCGCCGTTGTCGATGGTGTTTGGCCGGGGCTTTCATTGTGCGAAGCGGATATCCAAAAAGAACTGAATCGTCGACGACCTGGGCAAAGTAAGGTCACGACACAGCGTCAAGAGCAAGACCAAGTTCAAATTCTTTCTGGTGTCTTTGAGGGAAAAACGACAGGGTGTCCCATTGGACTTCTTATTTACAATAAAGATGCCAATCCAAATGATTATAAGGCGCTTAAAAATGTTTTTCGTCCCGGGCATGCCGATTTTGTTTATCAAGAAAAATACGGCATCCGTGACTGGCGAGGCGGAGGGAGATCTTCGGGTCGTGAGACCGCCATGCGTGTTGCGGCTGGTGCCATTGCCAAGAAAATGCTTAGCGAAGAAAAGATAAAAATCATTGGCTATACAAAAGAAGTCGCTGGTATTGTTGCTCAAACGTTTGATGTCAACGCGATTGAGAAGAATATTGTTCGCTGTCCTGATCGCGCTATCGCTTTGCAAATGATTGCAAAAATTGATGCCGCTCGTAAAGCCGGTGATTCCTTAGGCGGCGTTATTGAAGTTATTGTGAAAGGATGCCCCGTTGGGCTTGGGGAGCCTATTTTTGATAAACTTGACGCACGGCTTGCTGCGGCGGTTATGTCGATCGGTGCCGTTAAAGGTGTAGAAATTGGGGCAGGATTTCAATGTGCCTCCATGTTAGGCTCTGAGTTTAATGACATTCCTTTTGTAAAAAATAAAGTTGTGAAGTTGAAAACAAATCACGGCGGAGGTATTTCTGCCGGAATTTCTAATGGCGAAGATATTGTCTTGCGTGTTGCTGTCCGTCCGACTTGTTCCATTGCAGTGCCCCAACAAGCATTAACAAAAAACAAAACAATATGTCGGCTTGAAGTCAAAGGCCGCCACGATCCATGTATTTGCCCGCGGGCCGTCGTTGTTGTTGAATCCATGGTCGCGCTTGCCCTCGTGGATGCCTTTTTAGCGCATCAAGCAACAGCGCGATAGTTTTCTTTCCTGATATGGCTGAGAATCCAATATTCAAAGTTGTTCTGATCACGGGATGCTCGAGCGGTTTTGGCCTACGGATCGCCGCACGCCTTTCTGCAGGGTCTTACCATGTTGTTGCCTCCATGCGTGATCTTGATAAAAAGAATAATCTTCTTGGTGAAGTTGAAATTCGCAAAGGGAAACTTGACTTGGTCCGCCTTGACGTGACAGATATTTCAACCATCAAAGAAGCGATTGAAACGGTGAAGTCCCAGTACGGACGTCTTGACGTGTTAATTAACAATGCCGGGTATGGCATTGGGGGATTTTTTGAAGACTTGAGCCAAGACGAAATTCGTGCGCAGATGGAGACAAATTTTTTTGGCGTACAAAACGTAACAAGAGAGGTCATTCCATTGATGCGAGAACAAGGACAAGGGTTGATTGTTAATATCTCCAGCGTTTCTGGTTTGTATGGATTGCCATGTTTTGGCGCTTACAACGCCAGCAAATGGGCTCTGGAAGGTTTTTCGGAAAGCCTTTTTTACGAATTACTTCCTTTTGGGATCAAGGTCTGCCTCGTTGAACCCGGAGTTTACAAGACAAAAATTTTTTACGAGAACCGAAGGTATGCATCGCGATTTTTTAATCAGGAAAGCCCTTATTATGAGATTTCTCAAGCCTTTCAGAAGCGCACCAACGATCATGTGAAGGCGGACAACAAAGATCCTGAAGACGTTGCGATTCTTATCGAAGATATCATTAACAACGATAACCCCTCATTCCGAAATATTCCGGATGCGCAGAGTCGATTTTTGTATTTACTAAAACGTTTTTTGCCGTTTCGTCTTTTTAGCTGGGCTGCGGCAAAAGCGCTTTATGCTGGGATGACGACCATTAATAAAGGAGAGAGCCATGGCAAGAGTATTTGATGATATTACACAGACAATCGGCAATACTCCGCTTGTTAAGATCAATCGCCTGGCCAAAGGCCTTCCTGGAAAAGTTTTAGTCAAACTGGAATTTTTTAATCCACTTTCGAGTATAAAAGATCGTATTGGGCTTGCAATGATTGAGGATGCGGAAAAGCGTGGTAAGTTAAAAGACGGATCCGTGATTATTGAGCCGACGAGTGGTAATACAGGGATCGCCCTTGCCTTTGTTGCCGCCGCGAAAGGGTATCCATTGATCTTGACCATGCCGGAGACGATGAGTGTCGAACGGCGGAAACTTTTAAAGGCACTTGGGGCAGAACTTGTTTTGACAGAAGGCGCTTTGGGTATGAAAGGGGCCATTGAAAAGGCCGAAGAATTAGCAAAGAAAACGCCGAATAGTTTTATTCCTCAGCAGTTTAAAAATTTAGCCAATCCTGAAATTCATCGTCAGACGACAGCGCAAGAAATCTTAACGGATACAAAAGGCAAGGTGGATGTTTTTATCGCGGCCGTTGGAACTGGAGGTACGCTAACTGGCGTTGGAGAAGTTTTGAAAAAGAAGAATCCAAAAGTCAGAATCATTGCGGTTGAGCCCAAAGATTCACCTGTTCTTTCGGGAGGGCAGCCATCGCCGCATAAGATTCAGGGGATTGGCGCAGGATTTGTACCGGATATTTTAAATCGTAAAATTATTGACGAGATTATAACGGTGAGTCATGAAGATGCCGGTCAAGTGGCACGGTGCCTTGCCAAGGAAGAAGGAATTTTGTGCGGTATTTCTTCGGGGGCTAATCTTTGGGTAGCCCTGGAAGTGGCAAAACGGCCTGAATCCAAAGGAAAAACAATCGTCACGGTTCTTTGCGATACGGGGGAGAGATACCTTTCGACGTGGCTTTTTGAAGAATAAAAGCTAACCCATTCGATTTTCAAGAAATTCTGTTTCGCTGGCACATGTCAGATACGGATTTGTTTTTCGTTCTTGCCCTAAGGTGGATGTCAGTCTTGACCCGTAGGCATGTCCTGGATAAATAATTGTCTCGTCGGGCAGTTCACCGATAACCGTATATAATGTGTGATACATTGCTTTTGCGCTCCCGCCAGGAAGATCACATCGTCCGCAGGCGTTCACAAAAAGCGTATCCCCAGTCAGCAAATGATTTCCAACGTGAAAACATTGGCATCCGGGGGCGTGTCCAGGCGTATGGATACAGGTGATTTCTAAATCTCCGATTCTGATCTTTTGATGATTTTTTGTTGTTTTGAGGTTGGGACATTCGGGAATGTAAATCTTAATTTCTTTTTCTGAAATATAAATCGGAACATCTAGATTTTTTATCAGGCCTTTGACTCCGTCAGAATGATCATAGTGGCCATGCGTAAGCAGGCCGCAAACAATTTCAACCCCCAGTTTTTTAACTTCAGCTACAATCAATGGAATATCCCAGGCAGGATCCACAATGGCGGCTTTTTTGTTTTTTTTATCCGCAACAAGATAAGCCAAATTTCCCATGGGGCCCAGAGGGATCCTTTTTATTATGATGTCTTCATTCATTGTATCTTTTTCATTTTAAAGAATTAATAATAAAATATTATATCGTGTCAAAGCAAAAAAACAAACAAAACCCTTCTGTTTTGGTCTTGACAGTTAATCAGGGAAGTTTATAATGATATTTCTTAAAAGAAAAAGGAAATGTTCATGCCACTCTCTGCGTCTATCAAAATCCCTATGGGAACATTAATGCCGTCCTTTGATTTGTGCGATTTGCACGGAAAATACCATAAGTCAGATGACTTGGCAGGCACTCTTGGTTCTTTGGTTATTTTTGCCTGCAACCATTGTCCGTATACACAGGTATTCTGGTCTCGTCTTGTACGTATTGCAAAACATGCCAAATGCCTTGGAATCAATACTGTTTTAATTAATCCTAATGCTCATTGTCAGCATGCCGAGAATACAAATGAAAACGTTCTGGAAAGAAGCAAAGAATTAATGTTCGATTTTCCTTGTTTACTTGATGAGACGCAAGCTGTTGCCAAGAGTTTTCAGGCCCAATGCACTCCAGAAGTGTTTCTTTACGATCAGCACAAAAAACTCGTTTATCATGGCCGTATTGACAATAGCTGGGATGATGAAAGCAAAGTGACATCCTCGGATTTAAAGCTTGCCGTCGATGCTTTAGCTTCTGGTCAGCCTGTTGAGCGGCGTCAAATATCAGCTGTAGGATCTCCTATTCAATGGCTCGCCTCCTGAAAAAAACCCTTATGAAATGTGATTTTCGTAAAATTGATTTGAGCTATCAATCGTTGCCGGGTTCTCGCAAAATCTATAAAAAAGGCCGAATATTTAAAGATATTCGCGTACCGTTTCGTCAGGTAACTCACGATAAAAATCAGAAACTGGATTTATATGATACGTCGGGTCCGTATACGGATCTGCATATTAAATTAAACATTTCAAAAGGTGTTCCCCTTGTTCGGCAGAAATGGATTCTGTCGCGCCGCGATACCGTGGAATCTTCCGTCGAATTTTTTTTAAAATCACCGCGCAAAATTTTAAAAGCCAAAAACGGTTGTATACCGACGCAGTTTCATTATGCTAAAAAAGGGAAGATTACTCCCGAGATGGAGTTTGCGGCAGTTCGTGAAAATTGTTCACCAAGATTTGTTCGCGATGAGATTGCTTGCGGCAGGGCTTTTTTACCGGCCAATATTAATCATCCAGAAGCCGAACCCATGATTATCGGGCGACGGTTTTTAACAAAAATTAACGCAAACATTGGGAATTCTTCTGTGACCTCTAGCATTGCCGAAGAAGTAGAAAAGATGATTTGGGCGGTCCGATGGGGTGCAGATACCGTTATGGATTTATCAACCGGCCCGGATATTCACCAAACAAGGGAGTGGATTATCCGTAATAGCCCTGTTCCGATTGGCACCGTTCCTATTTATCAAGCTTTAGAGAAAGTTGATGGCATCGCGGAGGATTTAAATTGGGATATCTTTAAAGAGACGCTCATTGAGCAAGCTGAACAGGGTGTTGATTATTTTACGATTCATGCAGGGGTCCGCCTTAAGAATGTTCCATTGTCTGCGAAACGCTTAACAGGTATTGTATCTCGCGGAGGCGCCGCGCTTTCAGCATGGTGCCTATATCACAAAAAAGAAAATTTTTTATACACTCATTTTGATGACATTTGTGAAATTTTACGCGATTATGATATTGGGATTAGCTTAGGGGATGGCCTTCGGCCGGGAAGTATTGCCGATGCTAATGATCAAGCCCAATTTGCTGAGCTCAAAGAATTAGGGAAACTTGTAAAGCGTGCTTGGAAATATGAGGTTCAGGCTATCATTGAAGGCCCCGGACATATCCCTATGAATCTGATTAAAGAAAATATGGAAAAGGAAAATGAATTTTGTCACGGCGCACCATTTTATACGCTCGGACCATTAACGACCGATGTCGCTCCTGGGTATGATCATATTACATCAGCAATCGGTGCGGCGATGATCGGGTGGTACGGGACCGCC
>Ga0172368_10000927_pt1 | contig 41107 bp, 35 predicted proteins | sample Lak11m_FD_114540 | JGI IMG/M metagenome (GOLD analysis project Ga0172368, IMG submission 114540) | Freshwater microbial communities from Kabuno Bay, South-Kivu, Congo - kab_022012_11m | ecosystem: Environmental > Aquatic > Freshwater > Lake | place: Democratic Republic of the Congo: South-Kivu... | reverse complement strand
GACATCAATGAAATAGCCCAGGATGTGCATAATGCCACTGGGCCATTCTGTACTCATCTCAACGCCAGGAATTACTTCTACGCCTAGTTCCGATCCGGCCCTACGCGCTGGCAGTACGCCGGCCACAGTGTCGTGGTCAGTTATGGCAATGCCGCGGAGTCCTTTCTCTCGCGCTAGTCTAACAACTCCTTCCGGCGAATAGGTGCCGTCGGACATGGACGTATGGACATGAAGATCAATCACGTTTTTCACCGCTCCTCATCGGCCGCCATCATTTCGCGTAACCTATACCACAAGAGAGCATTTTTGTTCCCCACTAAAACTACTATAGCCATTTTCGCAACTTATCACGAGATTGTTGCGTTTGGCCCGAAATGACACAAGCGGGTATCTTTTCATTGCAAGGGCCGAGGGACGTAAAGCTCCGTTATTACAACCTGTTAATAAGAGGATGCCTTCAATGGGACATTTCTTCTTGCAATGACCACAGACCCAAATTTGGAGAATTTGCATGAGCATTTGGTATTCAGATGGGCTGGAGAACAATTTTTGTCTTGGTCGCGTCAACATACTTGACGCGAAACAACCTAATATATATCAATATGTTACGCATATATGGTCTATGACATGACAAATTTTGTCTCTATTTTTCCCGCCTACGGAAACCCATAGGATAAAATGGTACATGATATCAGCTAATTGTATGCCATAGGCATTTGGCACGCGTATTGCTCTGCTTAGCCATAGAAAGGAAAAACTAAACAAAGCTGCCCACAAATTAAGGGAAAATGATTAAGAAAAGAGGAAAGGAAGGAACATGAAGAACCAAAAGGGTTTTACTCTGGTAGAGTTGATGGTGGTCATCGCGATCATCGGAATCATCACTGCCATCGCCATTCCGTACTACAACAACTACAAGAAGACAGCTTGCGATCAGGCGGCGATCTCTGATCTCTACAACGTCAAGGCAGCAGTGCAGAAATACCTCGCTGACGAGACTCTGAAGGGTACGGCAGTGGCCACAGATGTGGCGACGGGTGTAAAGAGTGTGTTGGCAGACACGACATCAGGGCAGTACGGCTACCCGGGCCCCACGCAGAAGTGCGGAGTCGCACTGACCGCCACGGGCAGCGTTGTAACGGCGAAGGCCTCTGCGGGCACCGCACAGGGTGTGAAGGGATGGACTCTGGACATGGCAGGGGGAAAGGACCCCAAGGCAGTACCATAACAGGTATCTAAACTACGACGGTACTAAAGAAGACTCTGGCAATCCCAGGGTCTTCTTGATTTTATGGGCTCGCTACGGCAGGGGAAAGGGGCACGGGGGCGGTCAACGCCCCCAAAATGCCAATCAATGTGGGAGGGGGAAACCCTGGAATGGCTCCAGGATTTCGCAGGGGTAGGAAGCTATTCAGTAATTAAAGACAGCCGGTCCGCCAAAGGGTTCCCAAAAATAGTCTCGATACTGTTACCCGTTCTGCGTTGCCACCCCAACCGCAATTGTTCCATGCCTTTCCAAATGTGGTCAGGATTGGTATGCTGTATATGCCCTCAGTTCGAGCATTATCGGGTTCAAAAAAGACGCGTCAGAGCAAATATGGGAGAGCAGAAGGAGCCAAAGGGAAAGAATTGGACAATCAAGGCCTTGCTTGAATGGACCACCGGCTATTTTCGGGAAAATGGAGTGAAAACTCCCCGGCTCGACGCTGAAGTTTTGTTGGCCCGCGTGCTGGGAGTGAATCGTCTATACCTTTACTTGAACATGGATCGTCCAACCGCGGCGTTCGAGAGGAATATATATAGAGAGGCAGTACTGCGTAGGGCCAATAGAGAACCCACTGCACTGATCGTAGGAGAAAAGGAATTTTGGTCTTTTCCCTTCAAAGTAGTGGCAGGGGTGCTTATTCCGCGGCCTGACACAGAAACCCTGGTGGAGTGCGTGATCAGACAGGTGGGCGCATTTGACGAGCCACGGGTGCTCGATCTAGGCGTCGGCGCTGGCGTTGTAGCGGTTTCTCTCCTGAGAGAGAACGAACGCGCCGTGTGCATAGGAACGGACGTATCTGCTCTGGCGCTCGAACTGACGAGGGAGAACGCAGTAAGGGCGGGCGTTGCTGTTCGGTTGTCACTTCTAGGGTCAGACCTGTTTGAAGCGATGAGACCTGGCCCCCATTTCCACGTAATCTGTTCCAATCCTCCTTATGTGCCTACCGCTGACATCGGTACACTGGAGCCTGAAATCAGGTGTTTTGAGCCCGCTACTGCCCTAGATGGAGGAAAAGACGGACTTCGGGTTATTAGGAGGATTGCCAGCGAAGCCTCGTTCTTCCTGAGGCCCGGCGGAATCATTGCCTTGGAGGTGGGCGACAGTCAAGCCCTAGGCGTCGCACAGCTCCTGCACACCCTGGCCCGCTGTAGGGAAACCGTGGTGTATAAAGACCTGGCTGGCAAAGATCGCGTGGTTATGGGACGCGTATAGCGGTTCTCGAGAGTAAACGCGAATTTGACGCAGGCTTAGCCGATCGATTGGTGTTACCGGATGTTGCTTTTTCGCCTTATGTTAGTCGCAATGACAATAGGGTCATCGAGATGTCATTACCAGCAGGCTAAGTAGTTCAGTTGTAAGTTTCTAGAATGGCTATATAAATGCAATTCATTATCGCAGGATGTGGGAAATTCGGAAAATTGGCAGCGGATCGCCTAAGTTTCGGATACCCGCGGGATAAAATTATCCTCGTGGACAACGATCCTTGTAAACTCTCGATGCCGAGTCAAACGGGAGACATAGACAAAATAGCTGGGGATGTGGTGGAATATCTCTCGAAGAAACGCGATGACCTTCTACGTTCCGACTCATGGATAATTCCCACAGTTCCTTTTCACCTGCTTGCCAGGGTTGCCTTGGGCATCCTGACCGACCTCCGACTAAGCCGGCTGCCCGCTTTTCTGGATGCTCTGCTTCCCAACACGTTCAGGGTTGACGATTCCACGCTATGCTGCAGCTACTCCGACTTCGTGTGCCCCGACGACTGCGAAGAAGGTCCTGCGTGTACTGTCACTGGTGAAAAGAGGAAACCGCTTTACACGGTACTCCAAGAGCTTGATGTTTTTGGCAGTTGCGTGCGCACCCTAGTGAGTCGGCAGCTTTGTCCCGGCATAGGGGGCTATCAGGCTAGGGACTTTTTTCTATGCATTGATGGGATTGAGGAGGGGAGTACGATCATTGGCACGTCGTGCCGCTGCCACGCCGTCTTGACCGCTCTGACACGGCAGACTATACTTGCTGCGAAAATTGATGACGAGATTGCTTCACTCGGCTTGCGATGACACAAACAGGGATCTCGCCATTGCAAGGCCACAGAGGCGGCTTGACAATCTCAGTTTTTAAAGCTTCCAGTGAGCGGCATTCTCCAGTGTAACGGTTCTCTTTGATTTCCCTATAGAGAATCGAGCCTCATGCATATCTTCGGGAGGAACAATGGAACAACAAACCCTAGCAGGGGAAAAAGATACTCACGTGGACGATGAACTGTTTGGAAGACTCGAACAACTTGTTGAATCGATGCCGCATTCCGCCAACGCCCATTACAACCTTGGCATCGCGTTGGCTGAAAAGGAGCGGTGGGACCGCGCGATGGCAGAATTCAAGACAGCTCTTAAGCTAAGGCCGGGTCTGCTCGAAGCCCGAGTTAACCTTGCTGGGATACTTCTGCAACAAGGCGACTACGACGGATGCATAGAGCAGAGCTTAAAGGCTTTGGAGTTCAGACCCGATATACTAGAAGCATGCATCAACATTGGCATAGCCTTCATGCATAAGGGCATTCCTGAGCAGGCCATTCAGAGTTTCCATCGAGCCTTGGACATCAACCCTAACGCGTTTGCTGCGCATATCAACTTGGGAAACGCCTATCTCGCTGCAGGAGAAATCACAAAAAGTGTGGCACACAACGCCAAGGCGGTGGAGCTAGACTCTTCGTCTGCTTTGGCTCATAACAACCTAGCCGTGTCATTGTTCCACCAGGGTAATTTAGCGGCGAGCAGAGACCATCTTGTGAAAGCCAAAGAATTAGGTTACCCGGTTCATCCGGAATTTGCGGAGCAAGTGGGTGTGGAAGTCCTGTAGGGGCGAATAATTATATTAATTCTCGAGAGTTGTCACGAGATTGCTTCGCTCCACCCGTAATGACAGCTTGACGGCTCTCTGTCACTGCGAGGATCTGGAGGCGACAAAGCAATCTCGATTCCCACAGCCTGTCAAAAAGAGGGTGTCTCTAGCGGGACATATCTTTTGGCAATCACTCTGTTTCACCCACATCAATACTTATTAGGCGCTTGCTACGGCCTCCTCGGATTTCTCTCCGTTGAGCTTCTCGACCCGGACTGCGCACACCTTGTATTCAGGTATCTTGCATATTGGATCCAAGGCTGGGTTGGTCAATACGTTGGCATTGGCCTCCATGAAATGGAAGCTCATAAAGATAGTACCTTGTTCCACGGTGTCGGTGGTCACCATCTTGCAAATCACTTCTCCCCGCCGCGACACAATCTTTGCCGATTCCCCTGTCTTGACACCAATCCTAGCAGCGTCAATGGGGTTGATCTCTACATAGCCTTCCGGCATCTCGTCATGAAGCGACGGCGAATTCCTGGTCATGGTGCCGGTGTGGTAATGGGGGAAAAATCTGCCAGTAGTAAGCTGCATGGGGAATTCGTCATCCACCAGTTCATCCGGAGGCCGATATTCAATGGCATGGAAGAGGCCCTTTCCCCTTGTGAATCGTTCTTTGTGCAACACCGGGGTTCCGGGGTGGTCTTTGGAGGGGCACGGCCATGGGATGCCGCCGGCATCGAGTCGCTCGTAACTTAGCCCAGCGTAACTCGGGGTCACTTGAGTAATCTCATCGAAGATGGATCGAGGCGATTCGTAGGACATTGGCAAGCCAAAGCGCGTTGAAAGATCGCAGATGATCTGCCAATCCGGGCGAGCATCCCCGACGGGTTCGACGGCCTTGCGAACCCGAAGCACCCGCCGCTCAGTGTTAGTAAATGTGCCATCCTTTTCGGCAAAGGATACGCCGGGCAGAACTACGTGGGCTAATTTCGCCGTGTCGGTCAGAAATATGTCGATAGCCACAAGGAGCTCCGCCTGCTCCAATGCATGCCGTACATGATTTGTGTCCGGATCGCTGCCGATAGGATTTTCTCCGAGGATAAGCATGCCTTTAACCGAACCGTCTTCCAGCCCGTGCATCATCTCCATTATGGTATATCCGACTTTGGAAGACAGCTGAGCCTGCCAGAAATCTTGAAATTTATTGCGATTACCCTCGTCGGTGACCGCTTGGTATGCTGGATACACGTTGGGGAGTCCACCCATGTCGCAGGCGCCCTGCACGTTGTTTTGGCCCCGCAAGGGATTCACGCCTGTGGAAGGCTTCCCGACGTTGCCAGTTAGCATGGCCAAATTTGCCAGAGACTTGACGTTGTCCACTCCATGTGAATGCTGGGTTATGCCCATGGTGTATAGTATGGTGGCCTTCTCAGCCTTGGCATACATGCGAGCCACAGTCTTTATGTCCTCAACGGACACACCGCATATTTCCGAGACCCTCTCCGGCGTATATTCCTTGACCACGGCTTCCAAAGCCTCAAAGTTTTCCGTGCGTTCCTGGACGTATTCCTTGTCGTGGAGGTTCTCGGAGATGATGACGTTCATAATGCCATTGACCAAGGCCACATCGGAACCCAGGCTATGCTTAATATGCAGATCTGCTATCCCGGCAATGTGAATCTTGCGTGGATCAACAACGATGACCTTTGCACCTTTAGACTTCGCCCGATACACCCGGTATGCAATTAGAGGGTGGGCAACTGTGGTGTTGGAACCTATGATAAAGACGCATTTGGCGTCTTCGATCTCTGCAATGGAATTCGTCATTGCACCACTTCCAAATGCGGCGGCAAGACCTGCCACCGTAGAGGAGTGTCAAAGACGTGCGCAGTGGTCTATGTTGTTCGTGCCAAATCCTATGCGACAAAATTTTTGCAGGAGATAGTTTTCTTCGTTGGTACACTTGGCGGACGTGAGAAACGCCATGCTGTCGCCACCGTGGGTCCCTTTGATCTCCCTTAGCCGAGTTGCAGCAAAATCTAGGGCCTCATCCCACGAAGCTTCTTCTAAGATGCCGTTCTTACGCAATAGTGGTTTCGTAAGCCTCTTTGGACTATGGACAAATTCGTGAGCATTCCACCCTTTTATACACAGCTTTCCTGCATTCATGGGATTGCTTTTGGATGGTATCGTCTGAAAAATCCTGCCGTTTATGGTCTCAAGGAGAAACTCGCATCCGCATCCGCAATACGGACACGTGGTTCTCACGAAATTCAGATCCATAACCAACTCCTCGGATGTTATCGTGATACATGTGAATGTAGCACTCATGAATCAGGGAATCAAGAATCTCGTCTGCGCCAAAGGTTTATGCTTGCTGCCAAAACTGTATCGCTTCCCGAAAGTAAAAACGAATTACATGCACGACCCCATCTGTCATTTCCGTGAATACTAGAATCCAGTAATACTGAATGACCGATCACGTGGCGCATGACAAGGTCTGGCCTGAAGCGTTAGTACAGTAAAGAGCGAACATACTCGAGGTCCCTTGAACTGCCACGACAGTCCACGCAAACGCTTTTCTATTCAAACAGAACCTTAGAGAAACACTATATTTTGTAGAACCCCTATAATTAAGAGGTGTTTCGCTCAGCAGCAATCTGAGCTGCGAATCTTGCAAATTCCTCAGGACATAGGGTCTCTGCCCGGCGTGTGAGGTCTATGGCGCAGAGCTTCGCGGCGCGTTGCACAATGTCCTGGGATATCCCCGGGATTGCGCCTCCTGAAAGGCTGTTCCTCAGCGTTTTCCTCCGCGATTGGAACGCACTTTTTACCAGTCTAATGAGGAGACTGTGGTCGGGGCAAGGGTACCCGATCTGGTCAGGAAAAACTACCCTCACAAACGTCGAATACACCAAAGGCGTAGGATGAAATGCGCTGGGAGGGATGTCAAACAGCTTGTGCACCTGCGCTGTGATGCCCAGCAAGACAGTCAAGATGCCGTAGTTCTTTGAGCCTACTTCTGCTGTGAGTCTGTGGGCAACTTCACGTTGGAGGAGCACGTGGACAGACTTAAACACGTCTTTAATCTCTACGAATCGGAACAATAGCCGGCTGGAGATGCTGTATGGGAGATTGGCCACTACTCGGAGCTTCCCAATGCGACTGGACAGCATCCGGAAGTCGTACGTAAGAGCGTCCCCATGAACTATTTCCACCCCTGATCGGTTCGCAAACTTTTCCTGGAGAACGCGGAAGAAACCTGAGTCTATTTCCAGGGCGAGCACTTTTGCGCCGGTGTTCAAGAGGCCTTCGGTAAGTACACCTAGACCGGCACCGATCTCAACAATATGTTCCCCAGGTTGAATACGCGACGCGACCACTATGCGATTCAGGTAGGTCTTGTTCACGAGGAAGTTCTGTCCCAACCATTTCTTGGGAGCAAGTTGGCGTTCTTTCAGAATCTGCTTTTCGGTGAGTGTCTTCATGGTTGAGTTTCTTACTGGTCGGGGCCGTCAGTGCAGCGGGTAAGATGTTATACTTTTTTTTGAGATTTCGGTATTTTTTGTTGGTCTTGACATGCTATTTGTATTTTGTATAAAAAATGTTATATTCGGTGCGCTAGCAACCCCCCCCCGATCCTCCCAGGAGGAACTACATGTCTCAAATACTTATAAAGTCCCTCCATGAAGAAGTAGGGCGCCGAATAAGAGAAATGATCCGGACGGGGGCCCTCAACAAAGGCGACCGCCTATTGGAAAAAGAACTCTGCGCCACCCTCGGAATCAGCAGAACCCCTCTTAGTGGGGCGCTCCGAAGCCTAGCCGCAGAGGGGCTCATTAATATCATACCCCACAGAGGCGCCTACGTTACTAAGCCGTCCATCCAGGAGATAAGGGAGATGTTCGAGGTAATGAGCCTTCTCGAAGGGTACTGCGCCGGAAAAGCTGCCGAGTATATGCCATCCGACTATCTGGAAACGCTCGAAAACCTCCATAAAGATCTCGAACGCCACTACCAAAAAAGGGACGCGAAAAGCTACCTTGCAGTAAACCATCAATTACATCGTACGGTGCAAGAAGCAGCAGGCAACAAGATCCTTTGTGAAATGATCGATAGCCTGCGAGACAAGGTGCTCCTGTACAGACATCGCCAGCTCTATCTACCAAACCGTTTCGACGCCTCCATTCATGAGCACCGTGAGCTCATAGAAGCCTTTCGGAATCACGACCCAAGGAAGGCAGAGGAAGCAATGAAAGGGCATTTGATGAATCAATATAAAGTGCTTGAAACGCTCTACGAGGACAAGTAGGACCGACTGTTTGCTTTTACCAGCATCGGGGGAAGTGCAACACTATTCTTCATGAGAAGCAAGGAGGGAGAAATGTTCAGGCAACGATGTAGGTTTATCACGGTATTGATGGTCATATTCGGGGCTTGGTTGTTAACTGGTCTCAGTTCGGTCTGTTACGGGGCCATGACACTTAAGATTTCCCATCAGTTCGCTGAAGGCGATGTGCGAGATCAGATGGTGCGGGTCTTCGCCGATAATATCACGAAGAAACTCGGCACTGAATTTACCTTCCGCATTTATCCTGCCAGTTCTCTTTACAAGCCTAAGGAGCAGTGGGAGGCCATGAAGCAAGGGAGCCTGGACTTGGCCATCCTGCCTTTGGACTATGCCGCCGGCAAGGTGCCGGCGCTTTCCATAACCCTAATGCCGTGTTCTGTCTCGAGCATGAAACAGGCCATGGCGTGGAGAGATAAGCCCATAGGAAAGCGCATAGAAAAGATAGTAGAGGATAATGGGATGAAGCTGTTGGTCTGGGCATGGCTTGAGGGCGGCATAGGTAGCACAGTTCGGCAGGTGAAGCTCCCCGAGGACGTTAAGAGACTCAAGATAAGGGCCGCCGGCAAGAAATTCGAATACATGCTCCACAAAGCTGGGGCCTCGATCACGAGCATGCCTTCTTCAGAGATCTATCACGCCTTATCTACAGGGGTTTTGGATTCGTGCCTTACTTCGTCATCGTCATTCGTCTCTTACCGTCTTTACGAACAGCTTAAGTTCATTAATGCGCCGAAGGATTACGCGATCTGGTACATGGCCGAACCTCTGCTGATGTCCCTGAAGACGTGGAACAGGTTAAAGCCTGAACAGAAGAAGGCTTTCGAGGAAGTGGCCAATGATATGGAGCAGAACTGGGTGCTCCCTAATTTTGCCAAAGATTCGGAAAACTTGGTTCGCGATTTCACCAAGGCTGGGGTGCAGGTTCACTTCATGACAAAGGAGGAGTTTCAGGTTTGGAGCGACTTTGCCAAGAATACGGCTTGGAAGGATTTTGCCGAGACCGTACCCAACGGCAAAGAGCTTTTGGATCTGGCCGCCCAGGCCATGGAGCAACCGTGAGCCAGCGGATCAGCTTTTGGCCATAAGCGAACTTAGGATGCTTTGGAGAGATGTCCTACTGTTGTCGAGAAGATTCAGAGGCCATGCAATATCGGGGACATTATTGAGACCACCTTTTGCTGGGCTGGATGCTGTGCTGGCCTTTGAAAAAGCTTTCGGGCCTGGGTGGGCGCTGACGGTATTGCAAGGGGTTGGCCGCGAGACGGTAGTCAGGGTTATATAGGCTCCATGACCAGACACTGCTTATTAAATATCTATTTTGAAATCGGTACATGGTCTGTAACCATTCTCGAAGCTTATCACGAGATTGCTTCGCTTCGCTCGCAGTGACACCTGGATGGCCCTGTTGTCATTGCAAGGCCACGAATCAATCTCAGCACACATTAATCGGGCAACTAAGCCCTTGTCGAATTCGCGTTTACTATCGAGAACCGATATATGTCTCGGGGCGGAAGGATGCTAAACATGGACGAAACACGAATAGGTCTATGGGAACGGGTTGAGACCATCGTAAGAACATTGAGTAAGATCACCGGTCTTTTAGGCGCTATCTTTCTCCTTGCGGCAGCAGTGGTGACGACCGAAGGGGTTATGGTGCGCAAGGTCTTGAATTGGTCCACGACCTGGCAGATAGAACTTTCGGTTTTTCTACTTATGTACGCCTGTTTTGTGGGCGCTGCCTATGCGCAGATGGGTGAGCGCCACCTCAACATCGATCTCCTGATCATATATCTGCCTCCCCGGATCAGGGAATACTTGCTTCTGATAACCGGCATTATGAGTTGCGTAGTATGTGCGGTCGTAGCCTGGTATGCCTGGCCAATGTGGTGGGACGCCGTGCTCCAAAACGAGCATAGTGAATCCTTATGGGGGCCGCCTATGTGGGTACCGTACTTCTTTCTTCCGTTGGGCATGACCCTACTCCTTCTCCAGTCTGTGGTCCAGTTGAGGCGCCGTATCATTAATTTGAGTCTTGGAGGATATGAGACGGTCGCAAAGCGGAGCGAGCTCAAGGGCATAGATGTACGAACCCATTCCAATCCAGACATGGGAGGCCAATCTCATGGATGAAGCCTTCCTGAGCATAGTAGTTTTTTCAACCGCGCTGTTAGTATTGTTTTCTGGCATCCCAATTTGGGCAGGCCTCGCCGGGATCTCCATGGTCTATATTCTGATTTTCTCTCCGCACATACTTCAAACCATACCCCACATTCTTTATGGCAGCATGGACAGTTTCGCCATGCTCTCTATTCCTCTCTTTATTTTGTTAAGCGCGCCGTTGGCAGAGTCAGATGCGAGCAAGGACCTATATGAAGCCATGCACAGATGGATGCATCGCTTGCCGGGTGGACTTGGCGTAAGCACAATGATGGCTGGGGGCATATTTGCGGCGTTGTGCGGATCGAGTCCGGCGACTGCGGCAGCGATAGGCGGCGTCGGTATTCCGGAGATGAGGCGCCGGGGTTATTCTCCAGGTTTAGCCTGCGCCATAGTTGCGCATGCCGGCACCTTTGGCATATTGATCCCTCCTAGCATCACTATGATTCTCTACGGGGTGGCCACTGAGACATCCATTGGCAAGTGCTTCATCGCCGGTGTCATCCCAGGTATTCTTCTAGTAGCGCTGAGTTCTGCTTGGGTGGTGATTAAATTGGGTTTTTTTCACCAAGGAGGAGCTCGAGCTACCGGGAGACAAGGAGCTGAAGAGACAGTTCCTCCAGGCACCGAGCACTTGAAGGACCATTACACGATGAAGGAGAAGCTGGAAAGCCTACTTAAGGTGTTCCCTTTAATTCTCATCATTGTCGGAATCATGTTTTCCTTGTACGGCGGGTGGGCGACTCCTAGCGAAGCGGCCGGAGTGGGAGCAGTCATAGCCATCATTGTGGTGATCGTCATCTACAAAGTCTATCGTGTCGATCAGCTCACCCGAATGCTGACACGCTCGTTAGACGACAGCACCATGATATTAATGATAATGGCGTCCGCGACGCTCTTCGGTTTTGTGTGCTCAGACTTGTACGTAACGCAGTCACTAGCTGACCTTATTTTGGCAATGCCTCTCGGCAAATGGGGAATCATCTTTTTTGTCAACGTGCTGTTGCTGCTCTTGGGCTGTTTCATCCCTCCGGCAGCCATAGTATTGATTACTGCGCCGATGCTGCTGCCCGTGGTGAGAGGTCTGGGGTTCGACCCGGTGTGGTTTTCGGTGGTGATGACCGTTAACCTCGAGGTTGGTCTGTTGACTCCACCCGTGGGTTTGAATCTCTACGTAGTGCAAGGCATAGCTTCGGATGTTCCCCTGGCGACGGTGCTCAGGGACCTGATCCCGTTCTTGGTCATCGACGCCATCCTTATTATTCTTTTGTGCATGTTTCCTGAGCTGGCGCTCTGGCTACCGAGCAAAATGATCGGATGAAGGAGAGTGAACAACTGTAATTAACGGGTAGAACTCATGGCCATACCCCAACGTTCTGTTTAGGTCACTTGAACGGAGATAACAGTCCGCGCAAACAGTTTTCGATTCTGACAGAACTTTAGAGAAACACTATAATCCGCTAAGCGCCAATATCCTCAAGGCAACTTGACCATGATAGACGTCGCAAAGACAGCCTTTGACACCGACGAGACTTAAGAGAAATGCTATATGTGCTGTATTTCTGATCACTCATGGAGATTAAAGGAATGAATCTCGCTAAAATATTGGCTCGCAAGGCCCAGTCGTGTGGAGATAAGCGCGCGATATTATTTGAAACCACTGCGTTCACATATGCAGAGGTGGACGAGCAAATCGAGCGCTACGCATCAATGCTTAAGGCATTGGGGGTCGCTCCAGGTGACAGGGTGGCTCTCCAACTGCCCAAACGGATGGAGTTTATCTTCCTGGAACTGGCGGTCATGTCGGTTGGCGGCGTAGTGCTGCCTCTTAATGCAGACTACAAGGCAGACGAACTCCATTATTTTCTCTCTGATTCAGGGAGTTCTCTCTTGATAACAGACTTGCTGCGTTTTGAACGGTGTAAGAGCATATTGGTAATGTTCTCTGATTTGGAAATCATTCTCGTTGACAATGTTGGTAGTCGGGGATGCCTTATATTGCAGGAAACGCTGACAAGGGGGGATAAAGATTTCAAGAGAAAATATCCCTCGGGCGGCGACGATCCTGCTATGATCATCTATACATCGGGTACAACGGGAAGATCTAAAGGGGCCGTACTCAGCCACAGAAACCTCATCGCCAATATGGAGGCTCTCCACGCAGTCTGGGAGTGGTCGGACAAAGACGTGCTGCTTCACGTCCTGCCATTATTCCATGTCCACGGTCTCTTCCTAGCTCTTCACGGCGGGTTGTATGCGGGCGCCTCTATCATAATGCATGACAGGTTCGATCCTCCTCGGACTTGGCAGGCGATCCAGTCGCACAAGTGCACCTTGCTTATGGGGGTGCCAACCATCTATAAGAGGCTAATACAGCAGTGGGATCTCCTAAACCCCAAGCCGGATCTTTCCTCGATGCGTGTATTCATTTCCGGATCCGCGCCGTTGCTAGAGAATCTCTTCAACCGTTTCGAGGATAAAACAGGGTTTCGCATTCTGGAGCGTTACGGCATGACCGAGGCAGGGATGATCGCCTCGAACCCCATCCAGGCGGAGAGAAGGAAGGCTCGGAGTGTCGGGTATCCGCTGCCGGGGACGGATGTCCGTATCGTGTCCGACAATCGTATTGACGTCGAGGCGGGTCAGGTCGGAGAGGTGTGGATCCGAGGAGACAGCGTGTTCAAAGGATACTGGAAGATGCCGGAGAAGACAGCGGAATCGTTCGACGTGGAATGGTTCAAGACAGGGGATCTCGGGTATCAAGATCCGGAAGACGCCAATCGACTATACCTTGTCGGCAGGAGCAAAGAGCTGATCATCTCAGGCGGATACAACGTATATCCAAAAGAGATCGAAGACGTCCTCGAGACGCACGAGGCGGTGAAGGAGGCGGCCGTGGTGGGCGTTCCGGACGAAGATTTCGGGGAAAAAGTGGTGGCTTTCGTGGCGCTTGGGGAGAAGGTGAACGTCTCTCCAGAGGAGCTTATCAGGCATTGCAAGGATAGACTGGCTAGCTATAAGTGCCCTAAACACATAGTAAAAATTGACGCGCTGCCTCGAAACGCCATGGGGAAGCTCCAAAAGAATGTGCTCCAAAAGGCCTTCGGGGAATCCTGTCAGTCGTAGGGAATCCTCATTTGGTCAGGTTTTTCGAGTTGATCCCACACGATGCCAAATTTCTCCTTGAATAAGGGACCAAGGCGTTGGAACAGCTTTTTCCAGTGGCTTTTACCCTCTGCTAGGTCTCCGAAGATTTCTTCGACAATTTCTCTGAGCGATCCTAGTTCCTCCTTGGGGAGGAAGGAGACGGCGCCAGATTTCAGAGATCTGTTGAGGCTCTTGACGTTCGTGGCGCGTGCTGTGAGCATCGCTGCCGGCACTCCTCGTAGGCTGCACAGCTCGAGTAGTTCGAACCCGTTGACACCCATAATATCTAGGATCACGAGGTCGTAGTGCTGGGTCTCTAGAAGGCATCGAGCCGTCTCATAGTCGCTTACCGCAGTGAAGCGGCTGTCGAATAGGTGTTCTTTGATGACTTCTAGAACGTCGAGTTCATCGTCAACAGCAAGGATTTTTTTGTCTTTGATTATAGATTCAGCCATATCGTTATGACTCCATTGATTCTACTAACAGTTCGATGACTGACTTCACCTCCACTGGCATGGCGTAGCGGTCTCTGAGGTCTGTCAATTGACTGAGGCAGTTCTGGCAGCATGTGGCCAGGATTTGTGCTCCTGTATTCATAATCTGATCACGCTTGCGTTTTGCATGCTCGAGTCGCTTAGTTCCCATATCCGCGTTTTGTCCCACGCTACCCCCGCCGCCGCAACAGATGCTGTGCTTTCTATTTGGCCACATCTCGACAAAGTCCGAACACACTGCTGCGATGAGGTCACGGGGCTTCTCGAATATACCCATTTTGCGTCCCACATTACACGGGTCGTGGTAGGTTATGGGACCTTGGATCGCTCCGGGTTTGAGGGACAACCGTCCTTGCCGCCAATATTGGTGGGCCAGTTCAATAATGCCCATTACTTGGAAACCAAGGGGCTCTCCCAGCCACCGTTCTGCGTCTTTGCGAAGGATTTTGAATCCGTGTCCGCACTCCGTGGAGAGCAGTACCTTGGCCCCGAGCCTCCTGGTTTCCTCGACCATATTTTTCACCAACGTAACGGCCGCATGGTGGTCGCCCATGTAATAGGCCCAATTGGTGATATCAAACACTTTTGAGGACAACGTCCAGTCTGCTTGGGTTAGATGGAAGAACTTCAAGTAGGTCTGGAACATCCCCGGATTGGAAGTATATTCTCTAGGATTAGGTATATAAAGGATGTCCTTGTTTTCTTTATCGAATGGAACTTCTAGTCCTTCGTCGCTCTCGAATTCGTCTTCCAATTCTTCGGCCAGCCACTGGGCAGTATCCACAAATTCATCCGGTGCCATGCCCGAGTTGTTGCCTACTTCCAGGGACTTTTCGATCCCCTCTATGATGCGAGGAGGCCCAAGCCCTCGGCGGCACGCTTCGGCCCTCAGTTTTCTGACGATTACGTCCATTTGCAGATCTTTGGGACAGTCTGTCGTGCACCTTCCGCACAGAGTACACGCCCAAATAAACTCAGATTCGGCAGCCAGGTCATCCATACCCAGGGTTACCTGCCGGATTATTTTTCTGGGATTAACTTCCGGATATCCGTCTATCAAGAAGCAGCGGGCAATACACTCACCGCATGTCAAACAGAGATCGAAGTTTTCCCCTGCATGGGCCTTTAAGATAACCGACTTGAGTTTTTGTTCTGTTGGCTGATCTTCTGAAGTGTTCATTGTCCGATCTCATCCCGCAAGAGAAGAGCTTCTTTGCGTTGATCAAGAGACTTCTTGAAGTTGTTCACCATCGTTTCCAGTCTCTGAGTTTGCCTAGCCGAGACCGTGGCGTACGACACTAGGGGTGCTTCTATTCCTGACTCTCTGAGCTTTCTCAAAATCTCCTTGACTCTGTTACCCGCCCAATTTGTACCATTCCGCGAAGCGCAGTTGCCGGGGTGGCATCCCACGGCAAGCACTCCTGAAACTCCAGCGGTCAGAGTGGCCCATAGCATAGACTCAGAAATCCTTCCAGCGCAAGGCACGGCCAAGAAAATGGTGCCATCGGGCATGTCAATCTTGGCGACGGAGTCCGATGTGGAACGTTCACACCCGTAAACCACAAACATACTCCCCGAGCCTCGGCGGATATCGTCCAAAAATCCCTCGATACCCATTTGAGGAAAGCCAATGAGGTCAAGAGCCTCTCTTGGGCATTCAGAAATACACAGGCCGCATTGTTCACAAGATGCGGAAACGCTAGCGATCTTTGACCTTGCCGCAGCGTAATTGACCGATATGGCCGAGTGTGGGCAGATGCGAAAGCACGTAAGGCATCGCACGCATTCGTCGTTGACTGAAATGGTTTCCACGGAGGCCATACGGCTGGAGCGCAAAGCCCATGCCCTGGCCTTGACTGCTACTGAATAAGCCTGTGAGACCATCTGCTCTGGACCCAGATTACCCGTACATCCACCTATTGCGAACACGCCTCTACTGAATGACTGCCCAAGGCCGCAGTGGATGCTTTCAGAGAGGAGAAACCCATTTCTGTCAGTGTCGTGATTGGCTACGTCCTTGATTATCTCAGGTATTGCCGCCGGGTCAGGCAGTCCCACGCTGTATATACGGTCGCAATAGACGTCAATGGATTCTCCTGCAATAGTGTCCTTCACGTGCACTAGAAACGCGTGGCCATTGGGCTCGACTATCGGCTCTCCATCTTTTCCATAACGTATGAAACAGACACCGGTTCTCTTTGCCCGATCGTAAAGGAGTTCGCCTCCACGGGTTGCCACTGGTATGTTCCTAAAAAAGACATATGATTTTCCGCCTGCTTCTCGGTGTTCCAAGGCTTCAGCCACGGCCTTTAGGCCCGCTTCCGCATGAGAGCCTACCCCTGCGTCTAGGATCCACGCAACCCTTTCGGAACTACCGAAATAATCTCCTTGTTCATACAAAGTCACGCCAAAGGGCGTCTTTTTTGGATCCTGGTCCATTGAGGCCCCAAAGGCAAAGACCACGCTGCCGAAAACGTTCTGGGCCAAGCCTTCGTGTTCAAACCGAAAAAAAATACCTTCGCGTTTCAAAAGCGGTGCCACGTCCAAGACCACTGTTGTCCATTCCGCCTCCGGCGTCTCAGCTCCACCAACGTATTGCAGCAAGTTCTGGGGCGTCTTGACCCCATACATGGCACCGGGGAGTTTCGCGACTCTTGCATACGTGCACGAGAGGCCGACTTCACTTAATGCCTTCAAGGCTACTGCGGCGCACAGACCGTTTCCTACAACCAAGACGCGGTAAAACGGACTGATGATTTCTTGATTGGAGAGCTTCACTTCCATTCCCCACATAATTGCACCTTTCAAAGAGATAAGTAATCTGCGATGATCGCTGCTGCAGCATTTCCGGCAGACAAGAGGGATTTTTGAATACTCCCTGGAGCGCGGCACGTTCCGGCTACGTACACGCCAGGGGCATCTGTGCGGCCTGCTGACCAGGAAGTGGACGCGGCAATAAAGCCGAACTGATCCAACTCCAGGCCAAGGATTTCAGCCAGGGTTTTTGTATCACCAGCGGGCCTCTGCCCCGTGGAAAGCACGATCTTGTCAAATTCTTCCCTTACGTTAAGGCCGTTTCGTGCGCTTACGACGCTCAACTTCCCCTCACCAGTCTGGACGATTTCGCCCGGCGTGCCTTGAACGAAATGTATGCCTTGTCGTTGTGCGTCCTGTTTCAAAGCTGCAGCCATCTTATCGGCCATCTGTAAATCGATGTAGAACAGGGTGACATCCCATCTAGGGTGGTCATGACATAAATTAAGCGCCATCCGGAGAGCAGAGCTGCAGCAATATTCCGAGCAATAGTTGGCGCCGATTGACGTATCTCGCGAGCCGATGCATTGCAGGAACGCGACGCGCAGCGGCTGACTTTCATCCGAAACAAACGATTTCAGACTATCCGTTTGCACCCACTGGTTGAGTTCCGCAAGGGTGGCAACCCCTTTCAGGCGTCGATAGCCCCAAAAAATCTTTTCCGTCGGATCGTAGGGTTCAAACCCTATGGCCACAATAACAGCGCAGGCATCGATCAACTTTTCAGTTCCGTTTTCAACGGAGCGTAAACGGACTTTATGGATTTTTGAGCTTTCCCGAACGAGCTGGGACACCTGCCAGCCGAGTTCCACGGAAATTTTGTCTGATGATCGCACACTGTGAGTGAGGTCATCCACCTTGCAGCAGTAGCAGCCAAGACACCTATCAGTGGCCGTACATGCCCATTTTCTCACATGCCCGCCCAGGGTTGTCTCTTTTTCAACAACCACGCAGGGCAGTTCATTTTCAGCGAGGGCTTCGGCAGCAGCCAGCCCCGCCACTCCTCCACCAATGATAACGATTCGTCTATTCTTGTTCATTGCTATCAAGACTCATCATAGTACAACATTTATGCGGCGCTTGGCCTTCCTGACAGTCATCGCAGAAATACACGTGCCACGGTCAATGGAGACAATCCACTCTTACGCGCAGTGCTTGGGCACGGCGCTATTGCTTCGGTCAAGTCCGGGTATTGTTTTGTAATGCCCGAGTTGACCTTGCAACCATGCCACAGATTTTGGATTTCCGCTTCCACGGTAATGACATGAAATTGGCCGGGACATCCCCATTAGTGGGCACGCCCTGAAAAAACTATGGTCATTAGTTCCGTCATGTGTCCGTGCTTCCACTCATAAGACGCGCGGGTGCTATGTTCTATCAATTGCCCAATTTCTTCATACGTCTGTCGTAGGCTTTCCAGTAACGTTCATTGCAGTCTTGAAGGCAGCTTGCCAACAGAGCGCCTGCGGATCTGTTGCTGCCCGCAGGACTGCCGAGGCAAAACCGCTGACACGATTCCAAATCAAAGTCTTCCTCTGCCGCTGCGTCCTCGTCGCCATTATCGGCCGAGGCGGAAGCAGTTCCCATCCACGGACTGGCCCCCTTACCTCTGTACCCAGTTTGGGCGTATCCGTAAGAACAGAGGATAACTAACAGCATTACTAAAATGCCAGTGACGTTCCTGAAATTAAGATTTGAGGACAGCACCGCTGAACCCTTCTTCCGGCTCCCACTATTTTGGTAGATCATCGCCTGTGGTTCGAGTTTTTTCCCTCTTAGACAACGCACGCGTGGTTCCTTTTTGTCTTTTCTTTTAGCTACTATGAATCAACCCCAGATCATAAATCAAGTATGTGGGACTCTTCGCGGCGCTGCGATGAGCCCAGACGTATTACCGGACTGCTTCCTTTATCCTTCCTACTTATTTGTGGCAACGGCATTCCGAAGGGCTTGCAATGGGCCCGTGTATCCTTGACCACTCGAAAAAGCAGACGCGGAGGCCGTCTTTGTTGTTGCAATTACCTTACGTCTGAGAGCCTCTTCTTCATTACCAAACTGGGCATTTTCACCACGAATGCCCAATAGCGCCAGCCTCGCAAGCGATGACGCACGGCATGGTGCTTCGGCCGAAGCGAGATTTGCACGGACCGCATTCATACTTCAGTTTTTGCCTCTTGTCCTCATTGACCACTGCGACAGGCGCGATGTTCAGAGGATCATTGGGGTCTTCCCTTACCACTTCAAAGACATTCGCAGGGCAGGCCGTGACGCACTCTCCACACGCATTGCACTTAGCCGCGTCGATGGTAATGAAATAATTGCCGGACCCATCGCTGTAGCCGTACTGAGCTAAAATGGCGCTCTCCTCGCGTCTTGACTCTGTGAGTTGGCTCCTTGTTCTGGGGTCATTTCTTGCGGCCCCTCCCCTGATTCACAAGGACTTGGCCAAAGAGCGCGGCGCCGATCGCGCCGGCCAATTGGGTGTCATACGTGGTTGAAAGGGGTTCCAATCCTACCTTCTTCTTAAGCCTATCAATGACGCCCCTGTTCTTGGCCATACCGCCGGTCACCGCGAATGCAGGCTCGATTCCGACTCGCGCAAGCAGCGAGTATATCCGCTCAGCCATAGCCGTGCAATATGCCGCGAGAACCTCGTTGGTGCTCAGTCCCTTTCTCAGCAATTTCAGGGCCTCGGATTTGGCGTACACCACGCAGGTGCATGATACCGGCGGGGGTTCTTCGGCCACTTGAAAAGATCGATCTCCGACCTCCCCAATAGGCACGGACAGGAGGTCTGCGAATACCTCCATGCCGCGGCCAGTGCCTGCCGCGCACTTGTCATTCATTAGGAAGTTAATCACCTTGCCATTCTTGTCGCAGCGGATAGCTTTGATATCCTGACCGCCGACATCAAGCACCGTTCGTACAGTGGGGCCGTAGATGAAGTGGGCGCCTTTGGCATGGCACGCGATTTCGGTCACAGTCCTGTCCGCCATGGGTACATTGACGCGTCCGTATCCCGTACCGATGCAGTAGTGTATGTTTTCTTGCGTAAGGCTTGTCTTTTCGACAGCGAATTCCATCACCGCGGCCGCAGAAGATGGGCTATTGGAACCGGTTCGCATGTTTCCGTAGCAGTACACCTCTCCGTCCGTCATGATAACGGCCTGAGAACTAACCGAACCGACATCGACGCCAGCGGTTATGACATGTGCGTCCCGCCAGTCCATGCTCAGATTCACCCAATTTGTCTCTTTCCAACGCCAATATTCAGAATGTTTGCCTTCGGGCATTTTTTTCACCTATGGTGGTACGCTCTTGTAGCAATTATGAAGATTCTTTTAGGAATTGAGCCGAGCCGGAATCCTTGAAATGCGTAGAGGCTTGCCGCTCTGGGATAATGTCAAAATAGGGCCGACAGCGTCGAAATTCATGATTGCTTTCTAGCACAGCCATATTGACCTATGAAGCCTCTTCGGCTGCGACCACGGCCGCGCCTGCGGCGGCGCCGTATTCAGGGTTTTCGGGCACGAAAATTACAGCTACCCCGAGTTCTTTTTCCAAGGCAGTTACAAATCCGGGGTTCTTGGCAACTCCGCCGATCATGACGACGTCGGGCGCGGCCCCAACTCGCCTGACCATGGAGGCTATTCTGCCTGCCATTGCATTATGAATCGCCTTACTGATGTCTTTTTTCTCGGTATTTGCATGGATGAGGCTTACTACTTCTGATTCGGCGAAGATGGTGCATTGTGCGTTCATGGCAATGATCTTGTCAGAAGACAGCGCCAAGCAGCCTATCTCGTCCAAAGGCGCCTCCAACGCACGCGCCATCGCCTCTATGAATGCTCCAGACCCAGCGGCGCACTTCTCGTTGATAGCAAAGTCCAAGACTTGTCCTCGTTCGTCACACGCGACCACACGGCTCTCTTCTGCTCCTACATCCAGCACGGTTTGCGCAGCGGGGAAAAAGTATCTTGCGCCTGCAACTATGGCCCTGATGTCGTTGACTCTTATGTCAGCTTCGGCAATGGAATCCGCAGCTGCGCCGGTCCCAGCTATTCGGTCGATATCGCGTTTGTCGATGGTGGCTTGGTGAATGGCCCTGTCTAATGAATCCTTCACCGCCTGGCCTTGTTCAAAACCCGTAGGAACCAGACCTCTGCCTATTATGACTCTATCCCTCAGGATGACGGTTTTGGTGTTTTTTGCTCCGCAATCGATGCCGGCAGTGATCATGTGAGGGACCTCCTCGCTTCGTGAGATCGTTGCATCCCCTCTTTTCTTATCATGGCTTGCGCATTTCACGAAAGTACTCACATTTTGAAAGGATTTTTGCAGATTCTAGCTGAATTCGTGAAACCTGTACCGTTGCTTACAATCTATTACTATTGATTGCGATTGAAACCTTAGCATGTCCCATGTACAATACGCTCATCACCCTGGGAGGACGCCAATGTCTTTCGATGATGAGATTCAGGTCAGTCCGGAGTTGAGTGAAGAGTTTAGGGCCTTCGAAGAATTTTCCACCGAAAACAGCGGCAGCGAATTGGTGTACTTCGATGTGGTGGCAAAAGAGCCACTTGCCATGGATTCTGTCACGCTCGCCTTCAGCATGCGGAACCTCGTTCGTCTGTCCAGAGAACTCATGGATTTGGTACTAAGTACTGTCAACGGCGATTCGCATGTAACGGTGAAAGACATACTCTCCACTAAAGGGATACAATTGGACAAGAATCACGCACAGAGATTGCGCCAAGTTTTGTTTGCGTTTCGTGACCAGGACGACGATGCTCTCTCGGCCAATCTTGTGAGAGCCTTTCAGCTTATGACCATAAGCCGTGAGAAGAAGAGGGTCGTCTTGAACCTTGGGGAAGCCTACAATCCCCCAGAGGAAGGCTGGACAGCGGAAGATTTCGGCGGCGACGAAGCAATGCTAGAAACGGTAAGATCAGTAGAAGACCCTCGTTGGAAGCATGAGGAGGAAACGTGACAACTATGCATCAGGAGCACCTGCTGGCCCCTATAAGTGAGGACGGTAAGCGGGTCCCGGATTTGATCAAAAGCAATCGCCGTGAAGCGTCTATGTTGATGGAATCACTCTCGGAGGAGGAACAGGTTTCTCTGGTGAGTCGCCAGGCGATCAAGGACCCCAAGGGCGCACAAGAAATTTTGTTTCTTTTAGATGATGAACAGAGCAAGACCATTGTCGATGCCCTTGGAGACCGCACCGTATTCCGCATCATGAAATCCCAGAGTTCCACACACATCGGTGTACTCCCCCTGGTGCGGCCCGAAAGGGTGCAGTCTATCCTGGACCTGGATCAAGAGCTTTTTTCATCCAAGGGGACCACTGATCCCACAACGGCGTATCACTGGATGGTGAGCTTTCTAGAGGAGGACGAGAGTGAGTTCAGCAAATTGCTTTTGCACCTGGATATTCGCGTAGTGGCCTCAGCGTTCCAGGACAAGATCATCAAACCTTGGGCCCAAACCGAGAGCGACAGTCTGGAAGAGGAAGAGGACCTGAGCTTTCCCGCTGATTTCCTAGTCAGATTAGACAGAGATGAATTGAAACCGGAGGACTTGGAGGTCACGGATGAGGAAACCCTGGACATACTGACAAAGATTTACCTTGCCGATCCGACTTACTTCAACGAACTGGTATCCATCATGCTCAGGGAAGAAGATTTGAAACAGCGGACGGCAGAAGACGCCTTCGATAGGATTCATCGGCAGGTGGGCGACATTACGGCCATCACCGAAGAGGCGGAAGACATGTTCGTGCCCCTCGATGAATGACAGGAACGTCCATAAGACAATGATATGAAATGGCCTAAGGCGTCTGAATTATTGATGACTTTCGAGACGGATCATTACGCAGGGGAAATCGCTATATAGCTGTTCTCAGAACTTATCACGAGATTGCTTCGCTTCGCTCGCAATTACACCTCGATGGCCTTCTTGTCATGGCAAGGAGCCGAAGGCAACTAAGCAATCTTAGCTCACATGAATCGAGTAGCGAACCCTTTGAAGAATTCGCGTTTAATTTCTAGAACGCTATATGCAGAGGGGAAGAGGTGATGCATCTGCCATTGAAAAGCGCCGGTGCGGAGACCGGCGCTGCTAGCATCATGGAAAGGCTTGCGGAGGGCTTACGACATCCGCCATTCTAATTGCAGATCAGCTCGAGTACCTTTACAGGTGTCGCTTTTGCGATTGCTATGATCAGCGATGCAGCCCTGCGAGCCGAACGGTTATTATTTGGGTCCTCCCGTCGCCTTTGGAGCTTGGGCGGGTCCTGCGCTGGGCGACGTGGGCCGGTCGAACACTTGGGCGTTCATCTTATTTCTCAACTCTTGAGCTATCCGCTCGTAATTGTCTTGCTGGGCCTGGAACTTGAGCTGTTCCATAATGTATTCACGGGACAGATCAAAAGATCCCTCTTCAGCCGGCTTCCTGTCCTCGACCCACAGCACATGATACCCGAACTTGCTCTTCACTGGACCAGTTGGAACTCCCTGCTTCACAGTGAATGCCACTTCCTCAATCTCCGGCACGAAACTGCCTTTGGGCAACCATCCGAGATCCCCTCCTTTGTTTTTGCTTGGCCAGATCGAGACCTGGGAGGCTATTTCCGGGAATTTTTCCCCTTTCTTCAGCCTATCCATCACGGCCTTCGCCTCTTTCTCAGTGTTAACCAGGATATGGTGCAGATGAACGGTTTCTGGGGTGACGAACTGGTCTTTATACTGCTCATAATAGGCCTTGGCCTCTTCTTCCGTAGGGGCCTTCAAGTTCCTACTCTGCCGATCTAGGTAGATGCGGGCCAAGAGGTCCTTTTTAGTGAAATCCATGAGCTTCTGGATTTCCGGGGCCTTGTCGATATTTTGCTTTTCAGCTTCAGCAGCCAGCACATAGATATTGACTATGTAATCCAAGGTCTTCTGCCTGGCTTCGGGGCTCATGTATAGGTCGCGATATCGCTCCGGTATGGCATTTGCCAGGTCGTTCAAATCCTTTTCAGTGATGGTCATTGAACCGATTTTAGCTAGGACTGCGTTTTGGGCATTCACGGCACCGGCTGTCAAGCAAGTCAGGCCGAGCAATGCGACTATTGCAAAAAGACACAGAGTTAGTTTGGGTTTCATCTCTTGCATAATCTCCTTTATAAATAATAGCTATAACATACTCATATATTTATATAAGAGCGCGCGACAGACAGGCTTATAACACAGGGCAAGATACATGTCAAACTTTCCCTATGAGAACCAACTAGTTGCTATCATTTATTCTATTAATAATTTTATTCTACTTCGACAATCGCTATATGCACGTTCGGATGCCAAGAATAATCGTAGATTTTGGCGGTTATCAAAGTACGCGCCAATTCGACGAGGGCCTCGCTGTTCGCTTGATGTTAGTCTAGATTGTTTTGTGGCCTTTTCGACTCCTGGCAATGACAAGAGAGCCAATGATGCGTAACTGGGGGCGAAGCCATTTCGTGGTAAGTTTTTCAAATAGCTAAAGTCTGTTGCGATGCCGTAGAAAGGGCGTACGCGTGGCGAACGTCTTAGCTCTAAATGATCCAAATCAGGGTGGGAGCAGTGGCCCAGACAGTTTTTCGTAGTCAGGCATAAAGGCCCTTCTATGACATCACCTACAAGGGGATCACATGAGAAATTTGGAAAGCTGGTACGGTGCATTTGACTAATGGCATCGGAGTGTTCATACATTCAAACATGAAGCAAAAAAGTGTCAAACGGCCGTCGGAGGTAAGAGGTCTCTCCCATGAGGAGATGCGGATGATATTGGATTCCATTGCTGACGGCGTGTTCGCAGTGGATGAGAACTTTATAATCACCTCGTTTAATAGAGCGGCGGAAGAGATTACCGGCGTGCCATTGGCGGAAGCTATTGGAAAGCCTTGTTGTGAGGTATTTCGCGCGGAGATCTGCGAAGGAGACTGCGCGTTGAAGCACACCGTCCGCACGGGGAAACCGGTGGTAAATAGGGCCGTGTATATTGTGAGGTCTGACGGGAGGCGGGTACCAATCAGTGTGAGCACTTCTATGCTGAAGAACCGGGCTGGCCGGCTTATGGGCGGGGTGGAGACCTTTCGGGATTTGACGCTAGTGGATACTCTCCGGAAAGAGGTGGAAAAATCATACACTTTCGAAGACATTATTTCCCAGAACAGCCAGATGCGGGAGCTTTTTGCCATCCTTCCAGATGTCGCAGACAGCGACAGCACCATCTTAATTCAAGGGGAAAGTGGCACGGGGAAGGAGCTTTTGGCGAGAGCGATTCACAAATTGTCCCCACGCGCGGGCCAACCGCTGGTGACGGTAAATTGTGGAGCAATACCGGACAATCTGTTAGAATCTGAACTCTTTGGTTACAAGGCAGGGGCCTTCACCGACGCCAAGCGGGACAAGCCTGGGCGATTTGCCCAAGCGCATGGGGGGAGCATTTTTCTGGACGAGATCGGGGACATAACCCCGGCGCTGCAAGTTCGGCTCCTGCGGTTCCTGCAAGACAAGTCCTTCGAACCTCTCGGCGGAACAACAACCATTCGTTCAGATGCTAGGGTCATTGCGGCGACAAACAAGGATCTGCAGGAATTGGTGGCTTCAGGAGAATTCCGGGAGGACCTCTTTTATCGCATCCAGGTTTTCAAGATATCACTGCCGCCGCTTCGGGAACGTAAGGAGGATGTCCCGCTGTTGGTAGAGCATTTTATCAACAGATTCAATGGGCTGAGGAGGAAAAATATCTCCGGTTTATCTGACGACGCATTGCGAGCGTTCATGCGACACACGTGGCCCGGCAATATAAGGGAATTGGAGAATGCCGTTGCGCATGCGTTTATACTGTGCCACGGTGGATTGATCCAACTGGGACACCTGCCGGATCCATTAAGGCAAGAGACCGGGTTTGAGGCTTGTACAACGCCTGGTGAGACGCTGGAGGAGTTGGAAATAAGGGCCATTCGAGAAGCGCTGACGAGGAACAGAGGTAAAAAGACGGCAGCGGCAAAGGAACTCGGCATCAACAAGACAACGCTATGGAGAAAGCTCAAACAGTTTGGCCTGGAAGTTCAGCGGCGCGACATATAGCGGAGCTAGAATTGATCTGGTTTTCCCAAGTGTCGTTGAATCATTTGCACCAATCTGTCGATATCGACTGGCTTTTCAATAACGGCATCCACGCCGCTGTCAGCAATCTTTTGAGTCTCTTCGTCTTGGCCGCCCCAGCCGGTGAGTACCACAAAAAAAGGTTTCTTCAGTGTTTGCTCCTCGCAATATTCTCGGATGCGTTTCCCAACCTCCCATCCGCTCATCCTGGGCATTCCAAGGTCGCACAAGACGACGTCGGTGGGGTTCTTGCGGAAGACGCTGAGGGCCTGTTCACCCGAGTATGCGCCGAAGACTTTTTTCGAAAAAGGTGTCAATCCTTCTGCCAGAAGATTTGCCACATATTCCATGTCGTCAACAATGAGGAAGGTCAAGTTTTTAAGCTGTGGATCGGGATCAATGGTTTGTGGGGTCGGCTGCGTTTCGGCAGCACAAGGCAGTTTGATTGTAAATGTGGTACCCGTTCCCACCTGGCTTTGGACGGTTATTTCGCCGCTGTGTTCTGAAATGATGCCGTATGTGCTGGCCAGGCCCATACCAGTCCTTTGGAGCCCGCCGGTAGTAAAAAATGGCTCGAATATTCTCTTCAAATGGTCTGGGGGTATGCCGACTCCGGTGTCCTGAATAACTAGGCGCACCTCCAGGTCAGAAGATCCCGTCGCCACAAAAATGGTTCCGCCTTCAGGCATTGCCTCGACCGCATTTTTGATGAGGTTCACGACCACTTCAAACAGTTCGTTTTCCCTTCCAAAAACCGTGCAGCCTTCTTGCAAAGATTCGTTAAGTTCGATTATGATTCCATTCTTTTCTGGCGCGCTTTTCCACCAGACGTTACTCATCTCTACAGCACTCCGCACCGTTTCAGACAGGTCAAAGATATGTCCCTCTCGAGCGAAGTCGGATTTGAGACGGGCAAAGGTTTGAAGTCGTCGAACTGTCTCTGATCCTAGCCGTGCGCTTTGAAAGAGTTGATCTAGTCGCTGAGCCACCGCTTCAAGGTTGCCTGCCTGGAGATTGGCTTTTGCCAGTTGGGCGCCCCCCATGACTATCTGAAGCAGGTTATTGAAATTATGAGCGACGCCGGACGCCAATTCTCCTACGGCTTTGAGGCGTTCCGAACGCAGGAGGAGTTCCTCGGTATATTTCTTATCCGTAACATCTCTGCATATTCCGCGGAACCCCGCAACCTTATGATCCATGTTGCGGACAATGGCCACGGATGCTTCGACGGTGCGGGGCGATCCGTCTTTGCGAAAGACTGTAAAGGTAATGGATGACCTGGGGACGTTGGTTTTGAACACATCGGAGAAGACAGAATTAAGATATTTTGCAGTGTCCTCGTCGCAGAGTTGTCGATAGTTTACGCCGATGAGTTCTTCTTTACTCAGGCCGTACATGCGGCAGAGGGGATCATTGCAGAAGACAAGATTTCCTTTCAGATCCACTTCGTAATAGCCCTCTTCGATATTTTCAATAATAGTGCGGTATTTTTCCTCTGATTGCTTAAGCTCGTGCTCGGTTTTGCCCCGCTCCTTGATTTCGGCTCTGAGCCTCTCGTTCACAAGAGTCAATTCGGCTGTGCGTTCCTCAACCCGATTCTCGAGTTCATCTCGAGCTTCCTGCAATTCCTTTTGGGACGATCGCAATTCAGCCGTTCGTTTCGTTACAAGCCGAGCCAATCTTTGGGGAGTCTGGGCGAAAATCCAAGTGATAATTCCAAGGAAGACAGCAAAGGCAACACCCGTTATAACAAGCCATCGCAAACTCGAAGGGTGTCGATCCCAACCGCCGTGAGGCATCGCGGCTAGCTGCCACGTCCCGAGGGGCAAGCGCATCTCTAGGCTCATGGGGTCTAACTCGAAAATCCGTCTATCTCCAAACACAACATTAGATGCTTTGCCTTCCGGATCTTTGAATAGAATGGCAAAGCTGCCGGCCGTGGATTGTTCCTGTAGATCCGCGTCCTCGAAAAAACGTCGGGCATCCAGGATCATTTGCACGAATCCCCAAAAAGTTCCCTCTGCGTCCCCGCTTCTGCCTTCTTCAAGGTACACAGGGGTTTGCATCAAGAAGACGCGGCGGCCTTCCGCGCTTTCAAAGGGTCCGGCGAACACTGTTTTGCCCGTTGCTGCGGCTTTTGCCGCCGACTCCTCTATATGGGACTCGAGCATATATTTGGACCCGACCGGCGCGGGACTTGAAGGCACCAAATAAACCAGGGGGGCCTTACGCGTTGGCGCAAGGCGTATTTCCTTGATAGCCGGGTCTATACCGATGACAAGATGAGCGAGGGACTGGAGTTGAGATTCGTCAAGGGCTCTGTGGGTGGCTATATAGTTGGTGATGCTCTCCGTGAGAAACAACCGCTTGTTGAAGGACGCTTCAAGCCGGGCTAGATACCCGCTCACGTGTCGCATCATATCCGCTCTCACTGCAAGCGCATGTTTCTGCTTTTCTAAGTTCACCACCACCATGGTGATGAAGACGACCCCTGCAAACACGGACACGGCTGCAACGTAGGGCCAGAATCTCGAGTTAAACGACATACTTGGGCTGTGGTCCCTGGCCGGCGTACACGAAAGCGTGAGCACGCGGCATCACAGGGTTTCCTTTCCAAAGACTCCTTAGATCGATCCGCAGACTATGGTCAGGACGTCTATATCGCCACGGTAATTATACAGGAAATGATTGATAAATATGAGCAAAAAATGGTCAATTCACTACAATTGGCAACGATTATTTCATCTTGCGAATCCTTACATCAATTCCTTCAACACCTTTCATGATGCCTACGAGTTTGGAAACATCCGTATCCCCAGTGTGATAGGGGTACAACACCCTCGGCTTGAAGGCCTTTGCCGCGTCTGCCACCATCTCAGGCGTCATCGTGTATGGAAGATTCATGGGCAGGAATGCCACGTCTATATCTTTCAAGGCCTTCATTTCGGGAATATTCTCGGTATCGCCTGCCACGTACACCCTCTTGTCCCCAAACGTAAGGATGTAGCCGTTTCCTACCCCCTTTGGGTGGTAGGGCTGTCCGGGCGCTCGCATGTGAACAATGTTGTAAGCAGGCACGGCTTCTATCTTGATCCCCTCGAGCGTTTTCGTGTCGCCGTTTCGCAAGACGATGGCGTCCTTCAGCTTCGGAGCGCATCCTGGTGGACATACGATGATGGTGGATGGTTTTAGAATCTTTTTCAGTGCGCCAAGGTCCAAATGATCAGGATGATCATGGGTTATTAGCGTCATGTCAGCTTTTGGCAACGCGCCGTAATCCGCGAGCTTACCATACGGGTCAACATGAATGATTTTTTTTTGATACTGGAAATATAGTGAACCATGGCCCACAAATGTGATCTTGAGGTCGCCGCCCTGGGTCGTGAGGGTGTCGGTGTCAAGTGACGCAGCAGCAGCGAATGCCGTAACCGCACAACTCAGCATCATTCCAAGTATTATTGGCGCTGCATTTTTCATGTGGCATCTCCTGTTCTGCTAGGGCATTTCTGCCAAGCGGTTTGATGCGCGACGCCGCTCCTAAAGCAGCCATGGAGGCTACAATACGCCGCAGCAAACACTCATCACAGCTAAAATAAGACAAGTCGAACCGGCCTAGCCAAGTTCACATAAGGACCATTCGCTGTCTGACCCCTCGCAGAGGTTCCTACGTAGAGCTTCAACGTATCCGCTAATCGAGCCACCGAGCTGTTTAGCAATCTTATGCAGCCGTGGGATTGATTGGAGCCCACGCTCCATGGGGAGTCTGTACCGTGAACCCTATACGCGCCGCTGTCCACCATACTCACCGGAGGGGCTATGAAATCGAGCATTTTCCCGGTCTGAGATGGAGCAAGATCTCGATCTGAAGTCCGTTTTGAAAAAAGGGGCATCATGTGGCCGCCATAAACAGTACGGCTCGGGCTTTGGCCCCATGCCCACTCGCGATCGGGCGGTGGTATCCATAATGGTTTATCATCGAAGATCCGGACGATGTAAAAGGTGCCTTTTGGCGTCGGATACTCCGTAGAGCCGAGGCCGGCGCGACACTCGAACAACAAATTCCTTTTTTCGTCTGCCTTTATTCCAACAAGCTGCACCGTAAATTTTGACCGATCCACAAGTATCTCGAAGCTTCTATACAATGGCCGTGGATCGCCGACGAGCCTTCCAATTTGGCTGAGCAGGGATGCGTCGTCCAACACCCGGCCCCCTTGTCGAGCCGCGACAGAGACCGGGTTCCCAGGGAGACTAGCAACCTTAACCAGGTCTTTCTGTATTCGGCCGAGAGATGAGTTACCCGGGTAGAGTAGCCTGCTTTCGTCGTATCCGGCGTTTGTTGTAATATCATCGTAAAAAGTCTGTCGAGTCGGAGAATAGGCTATCCTCCGAGCGATACCGCGAGGAACCGCGGGCTTCTCATTCAACTTTTCCGCCTCGTTCCTCGGGACAGCAGCTATCCTTCTCATCCGGTCCTGGCCTTCGTAGTCAGTCGGGTTGGCAAAGCTCAAGACTTTTTCCGTTACCAGATACTCCGAGGCAAGCACTCTTTGGTAAGGCAGCAGGATGAAAACGGACAAAATAGAGACAAAAACCAGTCGGTTAGTTGGTCTCAACATCATTGGTTCCATACTCCGTGAACACAAATAGGACCGTAGCGCAGCAATTGCCGGCCCAAGACAGAGTTATGCTTAGCATAACCGTATCCGGAGCCATGTCAAGGGATAAAAGCAGTCTCGGTTTAACGCAACGGCTTACAAATTGAGAAGCTTTCGCGCATTGCCGCCTAAGATGGATTCCTTGACCGACGTGGATATCTGAGCGTTGTCAAGGTCTGGTAGGTAGCGCGGCAGTGACAAGAGCGGATAATCGCTTCCAAAGAGTATCTTGTCATATCCTAATATGTCACTCGCCACCTTGAATATTCTAGGATCGTATAGATACGGCGAAGCCGCGGTGTCGATGTAGGTCCTGACAAAGGCTTTGCGAACCTCCGGCATCAGTCCGTACACGAATACCCCTCCGCCGAAATGGGCTAAAACAAATGTTACAGAAGGATTCGTCTCAATCATTTTGATCAAGGCTGCAAAATCCACCGCTATCTTTCCAGGGTACTGATGCCCCACCGGTTCATTGACATGCAATAGGATAGGCCTGCCAAGGGAGGCGGCCACATCAAATACGGGCTGCAGTCCCTCAGCAAGGGATGCATTCCAACCAAGGTCGTAAAACGCCAGCTCCCCAAGGCCGGCAAAACCGTACCGCAAGGTTCTTGTCGCTTCTTCGTATGCTGCGGCCATATTGCCACAAGATAGTACAGCGAACGGGATGATGCGGCCTTGGTGACGCTGGGCAAAGTCCCAGATTTCATCGTTGTTCCGCTGGACTAGATCAGGTTCTTTCCAGGGAAACCCAAACACTACCCCTTTCTCTATTTCCGAATCATCGAGGTAGCGGATGATATCAGAAGCCGAGGCTACCTTTGCCTTCGGCGAGGAGTAGATTGAGGCAAAGCCACGGTCTTGGACGCAGAATTCAAGTCGATTTTCGCGAACCTTTTTCGGAAACAGGTGGATGTGAAAATCTACGATCATGGTAAAGGGCTTCGATGACCTGCAAGGGCGTCTTATCCCGTGCAAAAATCGATTGACTGTATCAGATATATAGCGCACTATAGCAATATAGGGTGAGTGTGTCCAGGTACATGTAGTCCATCTGTTGTCCCGCACGGGTAGGCCGCTCGTAGATGCCGCAATCCCCAAGTAAAGTACAGGTTACCCGATGGTTTTTACCGTCAATAAACAGGCGTTTTGTGTTTATAACGCTGCCCAGGAGGTGAAGCAAGGCTATGGAATTAGAAACCAAAATAAGTCGTGTCCTCGCGAACTATGGAAAAGAGCTGGTACAAGAGTGGGTTCAAGAGCAGCTCAAAGATATGTCCACTCACGGGCACCTCATGTCGGATCAACAGTTACGTTCGCAGTGTGAAGAGTTTGTCCACCTCGTACAACGAGCCGCTGCGTTGAGTGATTGCCGGGACATGAAAGGGGCGGAGTGGGAACCAACAAGGGACATGCTTGCCTCAATTTCTAAATCAAGAGCCCATCAAGGGTACACTGCGGCCGAGACTGCTCTATTCGTTTTGTCTTTCAAGAAGCCTTTTTTTGATCGGTTGCGCCTGGAACATGGCGGCAATACAGACGCCTTGGCAGCGGACCTGTTTCTCGCGAGTGACTTACTTGAAAACCTAGCGCTCCACACTACCAACGTGTTTCAGGCATCCAGAGAAGAGATTATTCGGAGACAAGAGCTGGAAATCATGGAGCTCTCAACGCCAGTTATCCAGTTGTGGCCGGGGATCCTGTGCATACCCCTCATCGGAACGTTTGACAGCGAGCGAACGCATGTCATGGTCGAGAGCCTGCTGCAAAAGATTGCCGACACCCGAAGTGAGATTGCTATCCTGGACATCAGCGGCGTGGCCACGGTGGATACCCTCGTGGCTCAACACATAATGAAAACTATTGCAGCAGTGCGTCTTATGGGCGCTGATTGCTTCATCAGCGGCCTCAGGCCTGCCGTAGCCCAGACCATGGTACAACTAGGCGTCGAACTGCTGAACGTGATTACCAAGGCTAACCTTGGATCAGCGATGGATTTAGCTCTCAGGAGACTTGGCTTAGAAGTCAGAAACGTCAAACAATAAGGAAATGGCATCATGGAGCGGATTCCAATACTAAGGATGGGGCCTAATCTGTTGGTCAGCATAGAGGTTGATATGTACGATCAATTGGCCCAAACGCTATTGGACGATCTGGGGGACAGAATCGTCCGTGAAGCCGCGCGGGGAGTCCTTATCGATATTTCAGCCCTGGATGTGGTGGATTCTTACATCGGCGGCATGTTTAACCGTATAGCTCAGCTCGCGCGGATATTAGATGCAGAGACCGTTATTGTTGGAATACGGCCAGCCGTAGCAATCACCTTGGTAGAGTTGGGCATTTCGTTGAGAGGCATTAAGACAGCGCTAGACGTTGAGCAAGGCATGAAGATCCTTCGTGAAGCGGAGGTTGGGGCGACAGGGGGCGGATTAGTTGTCCACCAAGAAGATTGAAACTCGCGCTATTGCAGATGAACAAGATATTGTGCGCGTCCGGCAACTCACAGGAGAGTTAGCTGCCCAGTGCTGTTTCAATTTGGTCGATCGCACGAAGACGGTCACCGCCGCGAGCGAGCTGGCGCGCAATACGCTCCGATTCGGAGGAGGCGGTTCAGTCAGCCTGGAGATTTTGGAAGACGGCGTCCGTCAAGGTCTGCGGCTGACCTTTAACGACAAAGGGCCGGGCATCCCAGACATTGAACATGCACTCTCTGACGGATTTACCACCGGCGGAGGCCTAGGGCTCGGACTTGGCGGCGCTAAGAGGCTTATGCATGAATTTTCCCTTCGGTCAGTGGTTGGCCAAGGAACGACAGTGGTGATTACCAGGTGGAAATAGAGTTTGGTTTCAAGATCGCTGTCGAGGAGTGGCCCTCGGTTTCTGAAGCGCGGCGGCAAGCGGCGGTTCTTGCAACAAAGGCGGGATTTAAGGCTGGCGACGCCGGCGCAGTAAGTATCATAGTGGCGGAGATGGCGACCAATTTGGTAAAATACGCGCAAGGAGGGGAAATCATCCTCCAAACTCTGGAGTCGCAAGGAAGATTTGGGATGGAGCTGGTGGCACTTGATAGAGGACCAGGAATGGATGACGAGTCTGATCACTTGCGGAATGGATTTTCAATGGGTCAAACCTTGGGAATAGGACTTGGGGCCGTAAGAAGGCTCTCGACGGATTTTGACATTTATTCTGCGCCGGGCCGGGGGACTGCTGTGGTCTCAAGATACTGGCCCAGTACGTCGAAAAGCGAGCGAGATACGGCTAGCGAGTGGGACATTGGAGCGCTTTGCATACCGAAACCGAGAGAAGCGATCTGCGGCGATAGTTTTGCCATTAGAGAAACGCCTCATGGCCTTTCCGCGCTCGTGGCTGACGGTCTAGGACACGGTCCCTTTGCAGCCGAGGCATCCCAAGGCGCGGCGGCCAGGTTTCGTGAGTCGAGTCACCTTGATCCAATTGAACTGATCAGACTGATCCACACAGCCCTCATCGGCACGCGGGGCGCTGCAATCGGTTTAGCTGGGATCAATACAATAGACCAATCTATTTCCTATGCAGGAGTTGGCAATATTTTCGCAGCGTTTGTTGGTCGGGAAAGGACGCGCCAGATGTTAAGCCTGAACGGGACCGCTGGACTGCTGATACCGCTTTTACAGGAGTTCAAGTATCCTTGGCCGGTGGACTCAACACTGGTCATGCATTCTGACGGGATTTCTTCTCGCTGGGTCTTCCATTCCCATCCCGAGTTCATCGAGAAAGACCCGACACTTGTCTCGGCTCTATTGTATAGGGATTTCGGCGGCGGGACCGATGATTCGACAGTGGTGGTTATTCGTCGGGCGCGACAGTCTGTCATCTTGGCAACATGAGGTGGCAAACGACTGCAAAGCTCGCAGAGGCATAAGGACTGGCCAGTCATTTTTCCACATATTCAGACCACTGGCAGGGTAACGCTCATGAGCACTTGCATTGCAACGATCAAGTTTCAATCTCCTCGGGACATGATATTGGCGCGGCAGCTAGCAGGCGATATAGCCGGTTTGTTGGGTTGTGCAAACCACGAACAAACTCGTATAGCCACTGCCGTGTCGGAGACGATCAGGGATTGTTTGCGACATGGCGGTGTGGAAGTGGTGGACTTCTTTGTCAGAGAAGCCGATCAAAGGACAGTGCTGGAGATTCGGGTGGTCGCGTCAATGGCTGATCCTGCTGCGCTCACCTCCGCCTTGGCAAAGGCAAATAGTATAGAGCAGCATCTCGTCTCAGGGCTGACCGCGGCGAAGCGGCTTATGGACTATTTCAGCTTGGAACCAACCGAGGTAGGAGGACGTCTGATTACCCTCGGTCTGTTTCTCCCAAAGGGCACGCGTATGTCCGCAGAGGATGTCAGAACCCTGTCCCAGCAGATATCGTCACGCAAGCCTCGGGACGCAATGGAGGAGATGAGGCAGCGGAATGAGGAATTGTTGGGGGTGCTGGAAGAGGTTCGGACGCGATCTCTAGAACTTGTTGAACTCAACAAGGAACTCGAAGACACAAATCGAGGGGTCCTGGCACTCCATAACGAACTGCAACAGCACTCCGAGCAATTGCGCAAGGCAAACGAACTCAAAACCCGATTTATCTCTGAAATGAGCCACGAATTTCGGACGCCCATAAATTCTATCTTGTCTCTGTGTCAAATCCTTTTAGGGCTAATGGATGGAGATTTGACGCCCGAACAAAAAAAGCAGGTGGAATTCATACAAAAGTCTGCCGAGGATCTCTCGAATTTGGTCAACGATCTCCTGGACCTGGCCAAGATCGAGGCTGGCAAGATAGATGTGCATGTATCAGAGTTTGGAGTGGCAAACCTATTCGGCGCGTTGGAGGGTGTCATGAAACCCCTGGTCGTATCGGAGGAAGTGCAGCTCATCTTTGAAGGGCCCACCGGGCTGCCAAACATTTTCACCGATGAGGCCAAGGTGTCCCAGATCATGAGAAATCTCATATCTAACGCTATCAAGTTTACTGAGCGCGGGGAGGTTCGCGTCAGGGCCGCACTCCATTCGGAGGCAGAGTTAGTTGTATTCTCAGTGGCAGATACGGGCATAGGTATTAAGTCAGAACAGCAGGACATGATTTTTCAAGAATTTGTGCAGCTCTGCAGCCCCGTCCCGCATAAGGTAAAAGGAACGGGCCTTGGCCTCTCCCTGTCTAAGAAACTGGCGGAACTCCTTGGCGGGACTATTTCGTTTGAGAGCCGCTTCGGAGAGGGTTCCACCTTCTACGCTGCCGTCCCCATTCGGTACCAAAGGCAACTGAACTCCAAGGGGGCGCCTTGGTCTCTAAAAGCGCCTCAAGAGGACAAAGGAGTGATACTGATTTTAGAAGATGACCTCGAATCAGTCCTCATCTACAAGAAGTTCCTTCAGGATACCGGATTCAAGATTGTGAGTGCGGCATCCACAACAGAAGCTCGTGAAATTCTGTCTCAAATCACACCCAAAATTATCATACTGGATATCATACTGGGCGGCGAGCCTGAGGGTTGGGATTTTCTCGCGGAACTGAAACACGGCATTGCAACGAAGGATATTCGCGTGCTCATCGTGACCGTACTGGAAGATCGCCAACGGGGCATGATGCTTGGTGCACAAGATTTTTGCACCAAACCCATCGATCGCCAAGACCTTCTGAACAAATTGCGCACTATATCCTTTGGAAAGAAGCTGCTTATCATAGATGACGAAGAAGTCTCCCGATACATAATGAAGGGTCTTCTCGCCGGCACACAGTGGGAACTTATAGAGGCCAGCAGCGGTCAGGAGGGCATAGCAAAGGCCCTCAAAGAAAAACCTGACGCAATAACGCTGGACCTAGCAATGCCTCACATGAGCGGGTTCGAGGTTCTTTCTGAGCTTAAGGCCGATCCCCGAACTCGAGACATTCCTGTTATTATAGTCACTTCCAAAGACTTGAACGACGATGAGCGAGCAGAACTGGAGAAATCCGCGCTCAAAGTGTTATCCAAGCATGCCATGTCTAGAGAAGAGACGATTAGGAGCCTGGGGCAGGAGCTTGAGAAGATACACATGGCCTAGAGGAAACCTATGCAAAAGAATCATAAAGATAAGATCTTATGCGTTGATGACGAAGAGATACAGCGCTACTCGATTGCCCGGATACTCCGGCAGGGAGGGTTTGAGGTCATAGAGGCAGAAAACGGGGAACAGGCATTACGGTTTGCCCTTGAGCAGCCCAATCTCATTCTGCTGGACGTCAATCTACCCGACATGGACGGTTTCGAAGTGTGCAGAAGGCTCAGGAAAGACCCTGCCACGAGGTTCATCCCGATACTACACTTGTCTGCCAAACGTCTTGATACACGCTCGACGGTGACGGGCCTTGAGAGCGGAGCCGATGGCTATTTGACACTGCCCATCGAACCGGAGGTTCTCGTTGCTCACATTAAGGCTGTCATTCGGTCTTACCAGCTGGAACTCTATCTCAAGAAGACCAACCGCTCGATCAAGGCCACATCCCTCTGTCGCCAAGCCTTGCTGCGTGCGAAAGAGGAATCTGAACTAGTACGAGAAATTTGTCGAGTCCTTGTTGAGGTCGGTGGATATTATTTTGTGTTTGTGGGTCATGAAACGCCAAATTCCCCGTTGCCTTATCGAATGATCGGCACATGGGGAGAGAAGGCTATTGCTGTTGGGATTGAGCAGAAGTGGACTCGACTGCCCTTACCCAGTTGTCCCATGAAGCGAGCCATTGATACCAAGAAGCTGTTCGTTCCTGAAGACGTTACCACTGATCCGTTCTGCAAAGATTGGGCTGATATCTTCCGCGGCACGGGCGTGGTTTCCGCTGCCGCCTTTCCTTTTCCGTATGAAGACGAGATATGGGGAGCTGTATGCATATGTTCTCAGAATGAAGGCATCTTCGACCGAGAAGAAGTCGAATTACTCACGGGGTTAGTGAACGACCTGTCGTATGGGATCGAAAAGCTAAAGACCCAGCAGAAGGCTGAACAGGCGCGCATGGCGATGCAAGAGAGTGAACTGCATTTCAGAACGCTCTTTGAAAACGCTGCGGATGCTATTTACATTGTGTCAGCAGAAGGAGAAGATGTAGGGCGCATCGTGCAGGCTAATCCTTTTGCCGCGCGTATGCTTGGGTACACGCTTGATGAACTGACGAACATGAAGCTATGGGATTTGGACACGCCGGAACAAGCCAATAAGATAGAGTCTCGCATTGAACGCCTCTTCAGGGAAGGCAGGCTCAGAGATGAAACAGCACATCGGAGAAAGGACGGGACTGTTTTTCCTCTGGAGATTAATGCCTCCTTGATGGTTATTCACGGTCGAAAATACATCTTAGCAGTGGATCGCGACATATCAGAGCACAAGGAAGCAGAAGAACAGTTGCGGGAGAGCGAAGAGCGCTTCCGACTTGCCTTCGAGAACGCTAACGTAGCGGTATGCCTAGTCGATCTAGACGGAAGGCTGCTGCAGGTCAACAAGCGGATGTGCGATATGTTTGGATATGACAAGTCTGAGTTGGAGGGAATGACCGTCAACGATATTGCTCATCCAGAAGATAAGGGCCTCAGCTCTGATTTCATAAGGAGAGCTTGGTCGGGTGAAGTGAGCGAGGCCGTTTTTGAGAAAAGGTACTTTCACAAGGATGGGCATGTCGTCTGGGGACGAATATCCAGCGCCCTTGTTCGGGACAAGAGTGGCGCTCCTACTTATTTTATTTCTCATATACTGGATTTGACCGAGTCTAAGCTATCCGAAGAGCGCCACCGGCTGCTTGCCACCGCTGTGGAACACGCCGCTGAAGAGGTGATAATCACAGACACGGAGGGTATCATTCAGTACGTGAACCCCGCGTTCGAGAGGATAACGGGATATTCGAGATCCGAAGCCATAGGAGAGAATCCTCGGTTAGTCAAGAGCGGAGAGCATGATGCAACCTTTTATCAAGACCTGTGGGATACTATAAAAAGCGGGAAAACATGGACAGGCCGTTTTACCAATAAGAAAAAAGACGGTACCATCTACTATGAAGACGCGGCCATTTCTCCGGTGAGAGACGACTCTGATCGAATAGTGAACTTCGTTGCCGTAAAACGAGACGTGACTGAGAATCTGCGACTCAATAAGCAATTGCTGCAAGCCCAAAAGATGGAGGCCATAGGGACATTGGCTGGCGGTGTTGCACACGACTTCAACAATATCCTCCAGGTGGCTCTGGGATATTCGCAAATCCTGATGGCCGATCGGAGCCTGACCGATCGGCAAAGATCGGACATAAAAAAAATATATGATTCATCTGTGCGAGGAGCTGACCTGGTGAAGAGGCTCATGACTTTCAGTAGAAAAACTGAGACGCGACCTCGGCCTCTTAACCTAAATGACCGCATCCTCGAGTTAGGACAGATGCTCCAACGAACGCTGCCCAAAATGATTGACGTCGAGCTATTGCTATCCCCAGACCTCGCGCGGATTAACGGGGATGCTACGCAAATAGACCAGGTGCTCATAAACCTCGCCGTGAACGCGAGGGATGCAATGCCCGATGGCGGAACGCTGACTGTAGAAACCCAGAACATTACCCTGGATAGTTCGTACGCCCGCAGGTACATCGATGTGAAACCCGGCCTATATGCGATGCTGCTAGTGTCAGACACGGGAACCGGCATGAGCAAGGACACATTGGAACATATCTTCGAGCCATTTTTCACTACCAAACAAACGGGCCATGGTACAGGGCTTGGTTTGGCCATGGTCCACGGAATAGTGGCAAGTCATGACGGCCACATCAGGTGCTACAGCGAACTCGGCCAGGGCACATCCTTCAAGATTTATTTTCCATCGTGTGAGAATGAAGTGGAGCAGCAAGAGATTAAGGCCATTCCTGAGGCTCCCGGTGGATCCGAGACTATCCTAATTGTGGACGACGAGGCGATGATAAGGGAAATGGGGACCGCGATTCTCAAGGATGCCGGCTACACCATCATAACCGCCAACAACGGAAGGCAGGCGTTGGAACTGTATGGACAGCATGGGGATCAGATTGCCGTTGTGATACTCGATCTAGGCATGCCACAGATGGGCGGCAAACAGTGTCTCCAGGCTCTGCTGGAAATGGATTCAAAAGCCAAGGTTATAGTTGCCAGCGGTTACCCAGCCCGAGAAGAAGTTCTCGCGCTTGGGGCAAAGGACTTCGTGCACAAGCCTTACGACGTCCGGATCATGTTGCACGTCGTTAGATCTGTGATTGAAAATGAATGAATGCAGGAGCCTGCTACTAGCCAAACCCAACTTGACAAGAGACATTGAGTAATTAATTATCCATTTAATGATCGATATCAATTGTAAATATATCCAAGCCTAAAAGCTAAGGAAACACAAATCATATTTATGGTCTTACCAAAATTCCATCAGACGAGCGATAGACAAGAGGAGCCCGAGTAATGGCTTCCCAGGATTACTATTCAATTCTAGGGGTGAAAAGGGACGCGTCCGAGGCAGACATCAAGAAGGCCTATAGGAAGCTTGCCCGTAAGTACCATCCCGATGTGAATCCTGGCAATAAAGAGGCAGAAGAAAAGTTTAAGGCGATATCGCAAGCCTACGAAGCCCTATCTGACAAGGATAAGCGCAAGATATACGACGAGTTCGGTGAGGAAGGTTTAAAGACTGGTTTTGATCCTGAGCAGGCGCGGCAGTACCGAAAATGGCAAGGGCGCGGATTCGGGAGGCAAGATCAAAGTTCTTACGCTGATTTTGGCCAGTTTAAGTATTCCGGTTTTGAAGACGTCTTCGGCGATCTCTTCGGCCAGACTGGAGTCGGGGGCGGAAGGGCCACTGGGCCTGTTAAGGGCAGAGACATCGAGTCGTCTTTGGAGATCGACTTCCTGACAGCTATCCGAGGCGGCACAACAAGGGTGACCCTACAAAAAGAAGACGTTTGCACTGTGTGTGGCGGTACGGGAAGGATATCTCTGTCGGCTGACTCTGTCTGCAAGACGTGCAAAGGTACAGGACAGACCAAGGTCGCCCAGGGGCCGTTCAATTTTAATCAGCCTTGCCCCGATTGCGGCGGGACCGGTCGGGTCGGGCAGCTCTGCACGAGATGTAAAGGCGCAGGGACGGTTTTGAATACTGAAACCATCGACGTCACCGTACCTGCCGGTATAAATGACGGATCCCGCATAAGGCTTGCTGGAAAAGGGAGCCATG
>Ga0172368_10000925_pt1 | contig 41165 bp, 29 predicted proteins | sample Lak11m_FD_114540 | JGI IMG/M metagenome (GOLD analysis project Ga0172368, IMG submission 114540) | Freshwater microbial communities from Kabuno Bay, South-Kivu, Congo - kab_022012_11m | ecosystem: Environmental > Aquatic > Freshwater > Lake | place: Democratic Republic of the Congo: South-Kivu... | reverse complement strand
TGTGGGGAGACAAAAATCCTAATACGGACCATGCGACAGATGTTCACAAATTGGATTTTGCTTTCAATGCAGGGGAACGATGGGGAGGTACGTCCAAAAAGTGGATTGTACTCCGGAACATTACCATCGAAAAGTATGGGGTATATGCAGTTTCAACGGCCACTCCCCAACACGAAGAGAACTCCCACTGGGAATTGGACGGTCTCATAATCCGCTACAACAACGGGGCTGGCGTCTTTTCATGCCTGGACGACTGGTACGTCCACGATTGCGTCTTTGAACGAAATGGAATTCACGGCTGCCAAATTGACGGCGCCCGAGTGAGATTTGAGCGGAACACCTGCAAGGAGAATGAATGGTTTTCGCACTCAGGTTATGGGGGTGCAGGGGTATTGGTTGGGCCACATCCATGGACACAGTCATGTATTATAAAGAACAACGTCTTTCTGAATGACGGCTATCCAGACGGTTATGGGTGTGGAATATATCTCGAGGGCGAGTCTGCTCATAATATAATCGAAAATAACATAATTAGAGGAAGCCGCCATGCAGGGATAGGTTTTTATGGGTCGTCGAATAACTTAGTGATCAACAATGTGCTCATTGATATTTCACCCAAGAATTTGTGGGAACTCACTGCGGCATTCGTTGTTCATCACAGCTTGGAGGGCCCGCCCACCCAATCAAAGGGCAACCTGATTGCGCACAACACAGTTTGGGGTTGCGCCGCGCCAGTGGCTGTTTCGGACCCCACCGAAGAATTGGGCGAGCTGGATGTGAACAAAATATTGAACAATTTCTTCGGTGTCTGCAAAGCTTGCCTCCGCCTAACCACCTTCAAGATAGCTCAATTCGAGAACAATGCATGGTATCGCTGTCCGGAATCGCAGCATCAAGACGGCGTGAACAAGTGGTTCAGGGCCTTCTCAAGAACCGGCTCCAAATTCTCGGAGAAGCCACATGAAGTCAATCCGTTAGTTATAATAAGCCCTGATTTTGTTGACCCGGCCGCTTTAGATTTTCATTTGCGAAAAGGTTCGCCGCTCATAGACACTGGGAAACCACTCCCAGAGGTCAAGGGTGACAAAGATGGAAGCACGAGACCCGTTGGCCTGAGACCTGACATCGGCGCATACGAATTTTCTCCCTGATACCGAAGAGCCTAATGGTTCACTAGGTCTCTAACGCACCTCGGATGTACTACACCAATTCTCGATATTTCTGTAGGAATGAAAGACTGTCTTTGCGAGGTCTTCCGGGACCGTTTAGGGCACCTTGAAGATGTTGGCGCTTTATGGAACTAGCGCTTCAGGCCATGCCTGTCCTGCCCTACGTGATCGGGGATCCAGTATTCCTGGATTCGCTTTTACTTTCGAAAATCACTATGAGCGAGCATTCGGGCAGACCTACTCATTTCATTGTTTTCGGGCGTCAGCGGATATCCAGTGTGAATTTCGGTAACCAGAGTTTGGCTGGGACATAACAAGGCAAGAAAGACAGAAACACCCTTTTTGCTCCTTTTTCTTGTACAGAGGCCACTTGACAAGGCTTGAGGCGGTGCGCAAATGCTAACCGTGACAAGTAACGTAACCTTCGTGCCTGTAGAGCGATGATGCCGTGAGTTGCTTGAAAACTCTCATCATGAAAGGCGTCCTATTGAACAAGCCGTTTGTGCACAGTAGCTGTGGGAGGAAGTAGTGACAGACACAACAATAACCACAACGCGGGATCAAGTTTCGGAAGGAGAAACGGGCACTGCGAATTCTGCGCCGCTTGAGAAACACGGCGCAACTGCACCAATGCCTTTGCAAGGCGAAGGCCCCGATTCACATTCAAAGGAAGATACAACGGAAAGTGATCCGTTGGAAGAAGTGAAGAAGATAGCATCGGACAATCGTGATCGTTGGCTTCGAGCTGTGGCGGACCTGGAAAACTTTAAGAAAAGGACTGCGCAGGAGCGTAGCAAGCTCATAAGGTATCAGAATGAGGACTTGTTGAAAGACCTTTTAATCATTTCAGACAACTTGGAGCGTGCAATTTCCCACTGTGAGGATAAGTATGCATCCAGCGGATTAGCTGAAGGACTTAGACTGGTAACCAACATGTTGAAGGATACCATGGCTAAGCACGGAGTATCGCCTATCGAGTGCGTGGGCAGGCCCTTCGACCCCACGTTTCACGAGGCAATAGCCAAGGTAGCAGGCACCGGGGCAGCACCGAATACCGTCGTTGAAGAGTTGGAGAAGGGTTTCATGTATCACGATAGGCTTCTTAGACCTGCTAAGGTAACCATAGCTGCGTGACCGCAGTCGGGTAGATAGAACTAATGCAAAAAAATCTTGCGAATGAATAGGCTCACCAGAGCGTAGGAGGAAAGCATGGCAGGAAAAATAATAGGAATCGATTTAGGAACCACAAACTCGTGCGTCGCGATTATGGAAGGGGGAGACCCCGTTGTCATTGCGAACTCAGAGGGCGGACGAACAACGCCGTCAATGGTCGCATTCACGGACTCCGGCGAGCGACTGGTGGGCCAGGTGGCTAAACGACAGGCCATTACTAATCCTGAGAACACTTTGTTTGCGATTAAGCGGTTAATAGGACGCAAGTTCAGCGCCCCCGAAGTACAAGGCGACGTAAAGATCTGTCCGTATCAAATTGTGCAGGGCAAGAGTGGAGATGCATATATCAGAGTTCGCGGAAATGATTACAGCCCTGCGGAAATCTCTGCGATGATATTGCAAAAGATGAGGCAGACTGCCGTTGATTATCTCGGCGAGGATGTAACGGAGGCGGTGATTACTGTACCGGCTTATTTCAATGATTCCCAAAGGCAGGCTACCAAAGACGCCGGGCGAATTGCGGGTTTGAACGTTTTGAGGATCATAAACGAGCCCACCGCTGCATCTTTGGCCTACGGATTGGACAAGAAGAAGGAAGAAAAGGTAGCAGTTTTTGACCTCGGCGGGGGCACATTTGACATCTCGATACTCGAGATCGGGGACGGGGTCTTTGAGGTAAAATCCACCAACGGCGACACCCACCTTGGCGGCGAAGACTTTGATCAAAGAGTCATCGACTATCTTGCGGATGAATTCAGGAAGGATCAGGGCATCGATTTGAGAAAAGACAAGATGGCGCTGCAGAGACTCAAAGAGGCCGCAGAAAAGGCAAAAGTCGAGTTGAGTTCGTCTATGGAGACAGACATAAACCTTCCGTTCATCACGGCGGATGCTTCTGGTCCGAAGCATCTTACGATGAAACTGACCCGTGCTAAACTGGAGAGTCTTATTGAAGACTTGATTGAGAAGACCGCGGGACCGTGTCGGACTGCGCTTAAGGACGCAGGGTTAACATCGGCGCAGATAGACGAGGTTATTCTTGTTGGTGGGATGACCCGCATGCCTGCGGTCCAGTCCAAAGTAAAGGATATTTTCGGGAAGGAACCTCACAAGGGAGTAAATCCTGATGAGGTGGTGGCCATCGGTGCTGCAATCCAAGGTGCTGTGCTGAAAGGCGACGTAAAGGACGTTCTATTGTTGGACGTCACTCCTCTTTCTCTCGGCATCGAGACGTTGGGCGGGGTCTTTACTAAGCTGATTGAGAAGAATACCACTATTCCCACAAGGAAAAGTCAAATTTTTAGCACCGCGACAGACAATCAACCATCGGTTTCCATTCATGTCCTGCAGGGCGAACGAACTATGGTCCAGGACAATAAAACACTGGGGCGATTCGAACTGGAAGGAATTCCGCCTGCTCCCAGAGGACTACCTCAGATCGAGGTCACTTTCGATATAGACGCCAACGGCATTGTGCATGTTTCTGCCAAAGATCTTGGCACTGGTAAAGAGCAATCCATCAAAATAACCGCTTCCAGCGGTTTAACCGAGGAAGAGATTCAAAAGATGGTTAGAGATGCGGAGTCTCATGCGGAAGAAGATCAGAAGAAGCGAGAACTTATCGACACGCGCAACCAAGCTGACTCCATGATCTACATGACGGAGAAATCACTGAAGGAGCATGGGGACAAGGTTGACCCAGCCATCAAGAGCAGTATAGAGAGCGCCATTTCGAGGGCGAAAACGGCTATGGAGGGCTCAGACGCCCAGGATATCAAAAACGCACTTGAAGAGCTGCAACAAGCCTCCCACAAGCTCGCCGAGGCCATGTATCAGCAGGCATCCGCTTCTGCTGGCGCAGGAGCAGATCAGAGAGAATACACGAGTCACGGCGCTGACGCAGGGACTCGACATTCAAGCAGACAAGAGGATGATGTTGTCGATGCCGACTTCGAAGAAGTAAAGGACAGCAAGAAATGAGGCTTAGGCCATCGCTTTAGTTCCGCCTAGTCTTATCAATGCAACGTCGCCATGCTGGGAAGAGTCCGCACTATTTGAGTGCTCTTCCCAGTTTCCATTCACGCGGAGAAGCTTTTTATGTGGAGCAAGGCCATGGTTCCAGGAACCGGCGTTATAGGTTATATTATGGCAGGATGCCATCAGTTATTACGCAGGCGTGGGCTTTTCGTTTGGCTTATCTTAGCATCCTTTTTATGTGTCAGTCTGCAACTGGATTACGGACACGCCGAGTCTGAAACAGACGATACGGTGGTCTCTGCCAAACCTACACCGCTTGAAATCCTTCGGAATATATTTGCCGGCTTGGCCCAGGGAGATTTCTCAAAATACTCTAGAGACTTCACTCAGCAAATGAAGGCGTCTCAGACCAGGGAGGCCTTTCTAACCCTTCAGAAGAAGGTTCAATCCACACTTGGGAAACTGAAGTCCCTGCATTACTTGGGCACCTATACTCAAAGGGGGAACCTCATCAATCTTTTTAAGGCAAACTTTACGAAGGAGAAGGATGACGTCCTTATTAAACTGGTGTTAGACGCAAAGAGGTCGAAGCCGCTAGTGACCGGCCTGTGGTTGGACTCGCCTGCGTTGGAGAAATGAGATAAGGATAGGCCTGTTAATGGGACGCGGCCAACCTCTGGAGCCAAGAGAATTGAGCGGAATTCTAAATCTCCATGAATTTATGTGTATCGGATTCTAGACTTTCGGGCGCGTTAGTTCCATTTCCTCAGGTTGACCTGGCTACCGTCGGCGTGCTAATTTGAGATTCGGATTGGCGATCAGTCGGGGCATCATTGATCACTGCGGGATCCAGAACTTGTCTCTAGCGCCCACAAGGCTTATACCATCTGAGGAAAAATAGCCGTTTTGGGACCCAATTCTTACAAGGATGAGGATGATCCGTTCTGAATTGGCAGGTGTTCTTGCACCCTGATGCTTTATCCCTCATGACAGAGGGAACATCTTATGGCCAGCGGTCGGAGGTTTCTGATATGGCCCTTATAAGACCGTTTAATATAACCCACTATGATACTTCACTTAATGGAGTGTTGAACAAACTCATCACGCCGCCCTATGATGTCATATCGTCTGAAGAACAAGAACTTTTTTACATGTCTCACCCATTGAACATCATTAGACTAGTCTTGGGCAAAGAATACTCTTCCGATTCAGAAACAGATAACAGATATACTCGTGCGGCTGAAACTTTAAGACAATGGCTCCGACAAGGGGTTCTCATTTGCGATAAAAAGCCGGGGGTGGCTGTTTATCAGATGTCGTTTCAATTGCCTGACGGAGGCATGCAAACCATTGACGGAATAGTAGCTCTGGTAAAAGTGGATGACTACGGTCGAGGTAAAGTTTTGCCACACGAAAAAACGTACAAAGGGCCTAAGGAGGATCAGCTAAAACTACTCCGTGCTTGCCGGTCAAACTTTACCCCTATTCACGGCCTCTTTGAAGATGATTCAAACGTCATATCAACAGGTTACGCTGACCTATTAGAAACGTATCCACTGCAAGAAACGGAGGATGCGCAAGGCTCTATGCATAGGATTTGGATCATTCACGATGAACTCCTTATATCCCGTATGACTGATTTTATGAAAGATAAGAGTATATTTATAGCGGATGGCCACCATCGCTACGAAACCGCGAGATCCTACAAAGAAGAATTAGAGTGTTCAAAGAGTCGGACGGCAGACGACAGCCGCGAATTCGTCATGATGTATCTCACTGCCATGAACCATCCAGGTCTTACTATTCTTCCGGCCCACCGCATGATAAGAGGCCTCGATCCTTTTGATTTGACCGAGATACTCGAGAAGTTGTCGCAGTCCTTCGAGATTGAAAATGTTTGCTATTGGAACGGTAACAAGGGTGAGTCGGTTCGTGTCATGCTCGAAAGGCTTGAGGCCGGGGCAACAACTGGCGGACAATTTGGCTTTGTCGTTCACGGAGACGAATGCCTTCGCCTATTAAGGCTCAAAGATTTCAGTATATTAGACCACCTGATAGGCCACAGTATTCCCAAGAGTGTGAGAACATTAGACGTTACAATTTTGGGGGAACTGGTTTTGAGTCGGGCGCTTGGCATCGATAAGATGTCAGGGGAAAGCTACGTCGAATATACGCCCCTCGCTCAAGATGCCTTGAAAAGGGTATTCGAAGGACAGGTGCAAGCGAGTTTCATTTTGAACCCTACTCGCGTGGATCAGATGCGGGCCGCTGCGGAACTGGGACATAAGCTTCCACACAAGTCCACCTATTTTTATCCAAAGCTTTCCTCCGGTCTGATCTTGAATGTGTTCGATGGATTACAATGAAAGGATTGAACAGAGGGCTGAATTCCTAGACATCGGGCAGATGGTACAAAACTCGTGGAATTGCATCGTGAAGACGAATCAATTGATGGGATCTTTGGCAACAAGGTACGAGTGATACAATCGCGTAAAGGCTATCGCGTTAGTGAAGATGCTATCATTCTGACTTGGTTTGCCAAACCGAATCCAGGGGAACGCATCATGGACGCGGGAACGGGCTGCGGTGTGATAGCCTTTGGAATAGGAATTCGTGACCCTTCGGTAACCGTCGTCGGAGTCGAGATTCAAAAAGACCTGGCAGATAGGGCTTCGAGAGGCGCTAAGCTAAACGCTCTTGAGGCTAGAGTCTTTATCGTACAGGGTGATGTCACTAAGGCGGAGCTTTTTTTTCGGCGTAGGTCATTTCACTTCATCGTATGCAATCCGCCGTACTATGAGCCTGGGAGAGGGCGCATCAATCTACAGCATGAGCGCGCCTTGTGCAGACATCAGTTGAGCATGCCTATCCCTCAGCTTTTTTCAGTGGCGCAGTTCCTCTTGCGAGATCGTGGTAGGTTAGACCTTATTTATCCCACTGCTGGTATGGAAGGTATTTGCAATGCTCTGAGAGGAACTGGATTTCGGATCTCACGTATGCTATGGATTCATCCTCACCAGCAGGCTCCACCGGGCCACGTATGTTTGGAACTGGTCCTTGCGGAGCGAATAGAAGAGACCTTCGAGGGTCATTTGTATCTCTATGATGAACAACACCAACGAACAGCCTTTGCCCGAGCAATCCTAGCGGGGGACGAATGCCATGATAATGGGCATTATGGGTTGTCATCCGATGTAACGGCCGGAGGTTATTGTGGAAGAATTCGGAAGAATTAAGCGGCTACCCCCTTATGTCTTCCAGGTTGTTAACGAGCTGAAGATGAGGCTCAGACGAGCTGGGGAAGACATCATCGACCTTGGAATGGGCAATCCGGATATACCGACGCCGGAGCACATCGTCAAGAAGGTCGTAGAAGCGGTACAGAATCCTAGGAATCATCGCTATAGCGCGTCCATGGGTATTCCAAAGCTGCGGCTGGCTTTTGCAGATTGGTGGAAACGACGCTACGGCGTAGAGCTGGCCCCAGAGACCGAGGTTGTTGCAACCATGGGCGCAAAGGATGCCCTGGCGCACTTAGTCCTTGCGGTCATCACGCCCGGAGATGTTGTGTTCGCTCCATCCCCCACGTACCCTATCCATCCCTATTCGGTTGTGATAGCTGGCGGTGACCTGAGACATGTGCCTATTCGTTCCGATAGTGATTTCTTTGAGGATTTGAAGACAGCGGTAAGGCTGACGTGGCCGTTGCCAAAGATGCTGATAATCTCGTTTCCACACAACCCAACGACGATGACGGTGGACGAAGATTTCTTCAAGAAGATTGTCGAATTCGCTCATGAATACAAGATCATGATTGTGCACGATTTTGCTTACGCAGACTTGACGTTTGATGGGTATAAGGCGCCGAGTTTTCTGGCCGTACCGGGCGCCAAAGAGGTGGGAGTCGAGATCCTCTCGCTCTCGAAGAGTTATTCCATGGCGGGTTGGCGCGTGGGGTGTGCTGCGGGAAATCCACAGATGATTGAGGCGCTGAGGCGGCTGAAAAGCTACATCGACTACGGAATCTTTCAGCCTGTGCAAATAGCGTCCATCATTGCGCTCAACGAGGATCAAAGCTGTGTTGAGGCAATAGTGGATGAGTATAGAGATCGGAGAGACGCGCTTTGCGCGGGGCTGAACGACTGCGGTTGGGCCGTTACTCCGCCTAAAGGCACCATGTTTGTATGGGCTCGTATTCCTGAAAGATTTAGACATTTGGGATCCTTAGAATTTTCTAAAATACTGACAGAACTGGCCAAAGTAGCCGTGAGTCCCGGGATCGGTTTTGGTCCTTTCGGTGATGAACACGTGCGCTTTGCCCTTGTGGAAAACAGGATGAGAATTCAGCAGGCCGTGCGCGGGATTCGATCGTTCCTCGCGAGAAACGATTTAGACCACTTGAAAGCAGATCAACCTCGCCAAGCGGTTGCTGCAAGATGAGCCACCGGAGTGTTGAATGAAGAAAATATCCGTTGGTCTTATAGGGTTTGGTACTGTGGGGTCTGGCGTCGTTAAAATTCTGCAAGATAACGGCGAGCTGCTAAGAAGGAGAATTGGATTTGCCATTGAATTGGATCGCATAGCCGATCTCGATATAGACACAGAACGCGGAGTCAATGTGGAGAGGTCGATTCTCACGACGGATGCTCGCGCCATCTTAGAGGATCCAGGAATAGATGTCGTAGTGGAGCTTATAGGAGGCTGCGAACCAGCGCGGACATTCATTCTCTCTGCGATATCAAATGGTAAGCAGGTCGTGACAGCAAACAAGGCGCTCCTAGCTGATCATGGGGAGGAGATCTTGGGGGCAGCCCAGAGGGCAGGCGTAAGTATATGTTTTGAGGCATCCGTTGCAGGTGGAATCCCCATACTCAAGGCCCTCAGGGAAGGTCTATTAGCGAACCGATTTGAAAAGATACTCGCTATACTGAACGGTACCTGTAATTTCATCCTTACGGCCATGAATGAGAACCCGGGTACGCCCTTTGATCAAACCCTCCGTGAGGCTCAGCTTCTCGGTTATGCCGAGGCGGATCCCAGTTTGGACATAGACGGAATCGACACAGCCCACAAGCTAGTGCTAGTGCTGGGGCTGACCCATGGTTTGAGACCCACAACAAAGGACATCTACGTCGAGGGATTACGAAGCATTGATCCGTTCGACGTACTCATGGCGCGAGAGTTTTCGTACAAGATAAAACTACTGGCAGTAGTGATCGACCACGGAGACCAGGTGGAAGCAAGAGTACACCCTGCCATGCTCCCTGAGACCCATCCGTTGGCTAATGTCGATGGAGTATTTAACGGAATATTTCTGAGGGGCGACATGGTTGGGGAACAGCTTTTTTATGGGCGAGGCGCCGGAAAAGAGCCTACTGCATCTGCCGTGGTAGCAGACATCGTAGAGGCTGGCCGCCACCTCATGGCTGGAAGCCCTCGCAGGACTGCTCCACTTGTACATGCAGAGCTGTCAGCGCCATCGGTGAGCGTAATGGACATGGCTCAAGTAAAGACGAATTACTACCTAAGAATTCAGGCACTTGACAAGCCTGGCGTCCTCTCCAAGATAGCTGGTATCATGGCGGATTATCAGATAAGCATACACTCGGTGGTCCAGAAGAGACGGGAAAGCGACGGCGCTGTGCCCGTAGTATTCCTGACGCATCTTGCACGGGAGGCCGACATCCAGAAAGCCTGCCGTAAGATAGGAGAGTTGGGCGTCGTTCAAGAGATGCCCATCGTTTTTCGCATTGAGGATGAAAGTCTGGCGTAGGGCCACGCACTGGGGCATCGAGCGTGCGATCAAGAAATATTATAACAGTCCGAAACAAAAAGTTCACAATACCATACATCGATCATCCTCCAGCGCTGAAGGAGAACTCCAATGTGGAAGGGAATAATAAGAGAGTACCCTGAATTTTATTACTTTCGGGACGGCAGCCATATTGTAACGATTCTCGAGGGGAATACCCCTCTCCTGCCCGCTCCAAACCTTGCTGCCCGTATAGGATGCAACGTATTTCTCTATTTGAAGTACGAGGGGCTTAATCCCACGTCGTCATTCAAGGATCGCGGGATGACAATGGCAGTTTCACGAGCTCTTGAAGCTGGGTCTAAGGCAGTGATTTGCGCATCCACGGGAAATACGTCTGCCTCTGCCGCGGCTTACGCGTCCAAAGCCGGGATACGATGTTTCGTATTGATTCCGGAGGGCAAAATAGCGCTGGGAAAGCTCGCTCAAGCTATGATACATGGGGCTACGGTAGTAAAGATTTTGGGCAACTTTGACGAAGCGCTAAAGATAGTAAGAAGCATCTCTGAAAATTATCCCATTACCCTAGTAAACTCTCTCAATCCACACAGAATCGAGGGACAGAAATCAGCGGCATTTGAGATCTGCGATGCATTCGGTCAAGCTCCTGACTATCATTTCCTTCCAGTGGGTAATGCTGGCAACATAACGGCTTATTGGGCCGGGTACAAGACATATCAGCATGCAGGTAAGATTAAGGCTTTGCCTCGCATGATGGGCTTTCAAGCTGCTGGGGCTGCTCCCATCGTGCTAGGTCGTGTCGTAGAGAAACCAGAGACATTGGCTACTGCCATACGCATTGGGAATCCTGCTTCCTGGAAAAGCGCTGAGGCTGCGCGAGACGAATCAGGAGGCCTTATTGACATGGTGACCGACGAAGAGATCGTAGCCGCTTACAAGTTGGTCGCTGGTTGCGAGGGGGTCTTTTGCGAGCCGGCATCGGCCGCGTCCATCGCCGGCCTAATAAAGGTAAACCGAGAAAACATATTCGCGGGTGGCGAGACAGTGGTATGCACCCTCACGGGTCATGGTCTGAAAGATCCGGACAACGCAATCAAGGCATGTGCAGAACCTGTCGTTTGCCAACCTGACACAAAGAAGGTGCTGAATGTTATCGGATTGTAAAACAAAGTATTTGATACTTGTGCCAGACGGCATGGCTGACTCGCCGGAATTGGAAACTAATGCTGACACTTCTCTGGAAGCTGCGGATACCCCATGGATGGACAAGATGGCCGCCTGCGGTACGGTGGGTACCACTCGAACCATCCCTGAAGGCATGGATGCGGCCAGCGATGTCGCAAACCTCTCCATAATGGGATATTCTCCGCGTGAAGTCTATAGCGGCCGCGCCCCTTTTGAAGCAGCCTCTATGGGTATTTGGCTCGGCCCCAACGACCTGGCTTTTCGCCTTAATCTCGTGACGCTCGAACGCAACTACACCGTCATGAGCGACCATAGCGCTGATCACATTACGACGTCAGAAGCAAAGGAAATGATTGCCTCTCTAGCTCCAATGATGGAAGACATAGGCCTGGACGTACACGCGGGCATCTCTTATAGGAATCTCTTGATCTGGCGGAACGGGCCAGAAGGAATGGTGACGTACCCACCTCATGATTTTCCCGGACAGCTAGTGCCCATACATTATCCAAGCGGTATGGGGGCTGACATTCTTATACGAGCGATTATCAAGTCATGGAAGATTCTTGAGAATCATCCTGTCAATGTCCGAAGGAAAAACCGGTGCCAGGGGGTTGCCAACTCAATATGGCCCTGGGGTCAAGGGAAACCACCGCGCATGCGGACCCTGAACGAGCGTTTTGGGATATCTGGAGCTGTAGTGGCCGCAGTGGATCTTGTGAAGGGTATTGGCGCGTATGCTGGTTTGGAGGCGATTCATGTAGAAGGAGCAACAGGCTATCTTGACACCAATTATCAAGGGAAGGTTCAAGCAGCGTTGGATGCATTAAAAGATAGAGATTTAGTTTACTTGCACGTGGAGGCTCCTGATGAGGCCGGCCATTCAGGACAAAGGGACCTAAAAATCAAGGCCATACAAGACTTCGACGAGAAAATTGTTGGACCAATATTAGAAGGGTTGTCAGTCTTTCCTCATTGGCGAATTCTTACTATGCCCGATCATCAGACGCCGGTTTGCACGCGGGTTCACACAGCGGGTCCAGTTCCCTTCCTTCTCTTAGACTCTGAGCAGTGGACGTCAAGATGCCCAGATAGCTCGGCGGCCTTTTCTGAAAAGGCCGCCATAGCGACTGGGAATGTCGTCAATCAAGCATCTAATTTAATTGAAATACTTTTGAACAAAGGCGGCCATTGAAAACAAATTGTATATAGGCATCAATGGAGTTCATGTTGTTAGGGATACAAACTGGATTTTCTGCCAAAAATAAGAGAACTTCACTTCAGTCTATCCTCGATTCTCTGTCTGCCCACATAGCCGTTCTTGATCGAGAGGGACACATCATACTCGTCAACGAGGCTTGGCGTTCGTTCGCAGAATCCAACGGACTGAACATGCCGGATTGTGGAATTGGCGCAAGTTATCTTGAAGTATGCGACAAAGCTTCGGGTTCATATTCCGAAGAGGCCTCTCTAGTTGGCAAAGCCATTCGGTCAATCCTCGCGGGAACGCTGGAGAGTTATTGTAAGGAATATCCATGTCATAGCCCCTCGGAAAAACGTTGGTTCCAGGTAAGAGTCTCAAAGTTCCAGGACAAAACAGGGATAAGAGTTGTCGCGGCCCACGAGACTATCACAGAGGTGAAACTAGCTGCCGAAAGAATACGGGTGAGTGAGGAGCGTTTTCGAGCTGTCTTCTCTAGCGCACAGGACCTGATAGCGATCAAAGATTGCAATCTCTGCTATTCGCTTATCAATCCGGCATTCCAAACGCTCGTCGGCCTGAGCGCTCACCCCATTGTTGGGAAGAAAGCCCAGGATATTTTTGGGAAAGAAGCCGGGGACCATATTGAAGAAGTGGACAAAAGGGTTCTGCAAGGTGAAACTATCGAGGAGGTTTTTCAGCGCCCGGTAAACGGTGTCCTCATGACATTTCATGATACTAGGGTACCACTGCGCGACATTAACGGCCAGACCATAGGCGTATGCACTGTATCCAAAGACATAACGGATAGACGCCGACTTGCAGATAGGCCTTACAAGGCCCTGGTCTGGGAATGCCGATCAAAGGCCATGACTGATGTTTTCTCGAAGGCCCAAAGGGCCGCGGCTACAGACAGTACTATCTTGCTTCTCGGAGAAAGCGGTTGCGGGAAAGACTACTTGGCGAGATGGATCCATGAACACTCAAGAAGATCGAGCAGACCTTTCTTTGCTTTGAACTGTGCGGCAATATCAAAGGAATTGGCTGAATCAGAGCTTTTCGGACATGAGCCAGGGGCCTTCACTGGCGCGAGAACACGAAAAAAGGGTTTGTTCGAGCTGGCAGAAGGGGGAACTCTACTTCTAAATGAGATAGCGGAACTCCCGTTGTCACTGCAAGCCAAGTTGTTGACCTTTCTGGATTCAAAGTCCTTCCTAAGGGTGGGGGGTGATAAACACATCCGAATTGATTCCCGGATCATCGCAGCCACCCACAGGAATCTAGAAACCGAGATTGCCGAAGGGCGATTTATTGAGCCGTTGTTTTACAGGCTCAATGTGTTCATGATTAGCTTACCGCCGTTACGCGAGAGGATGGCCGACCTACCGGAGCTTCTAAAACAAATTCTTCCTCAGCTTGTAGATGAACTCCAGTTGGAAGAGAATCCAATAGTGGACGAGTTTTTCCTGAAACAATTGAGTAATTACAATTGGCCGGGGAACGTGAGAGAGTTAAGAAACGTGTTGGAGCGCGCTCTTATACTCTCCAACGGAGGACCTCTGCGTTTAGACATTCCTAACCAGCATACTAGAATCGAAAGGGATGTAAGAATCAATCTTGAACCAGGGAAAAAGCTAGATCAGATTCTCGACGAGGTGAAGACCTACGTGATTTCAGAGGCGCTCAGAAAAAATGATCAACAGGCCAGAAAGGCGGCAGAAATGATTGGCATTTCACGGGATGCCATATATCGCTATTTTAAGAAACTGGGGATCGCGCCTCCGCAGAGACGAAGGCGATATTAATTGCATTTAATACACTAGGAGTATTTGGTTTTACGCTATTGTTCTATGTCCCAAGATTCTTATTCTTTATTATGCAACTAATATTCTATCTTGTGCAACTAAACCGCTAGCTTAATGCTCCGTTGATGGGGCATGCCTGCCGGTTGTATCATTTTTCTATCCATAAATCAAAGGGTTGGTAATTTTATTTTTCTCCGTTCCAGTTGGTACGGCTTTTGCTCCAACTATGCAACAGTGGATAACAATATTCACCGAAGATCTCTTTAGAGCAATGGCTAGTCAGTCTAGGATACTACTCAGACTAGCATTTATTTAACAATTTGAGAGGTCAATAAAGACGGGGCTGGATCCTAGGTTTTGCGAGGGCTTGATCAAATAAATCGCCATTGGCTTGCAGCTAGACGACCGTGACTTAGGACACCTTGCAGTTCTTCGGCGCTTTTAATTGCTTTTTCATCGGATTAACGCTGTCGCCTCTCTAATGAGAGGCTGAAACGAAAATAATAATGCCCGACACGATTCGGTTAAAAGATTTGCTGGATTTTCTGATACGTCGGGAGGAGTCGTCTGCAGAGTTGTTTCTAGTTATGGCCGAGAAAACGTTTGATGATTCTTTGAAAGAGTGGTTTCGAGAATTGCACCTTGGAACCATACGTCGGGCCAAGGCCCTTGTAGCATTCAAGACAGCGGGTGAAAGGTGTTTGCTGAAGCAGGTTCCTTTGGCTTCTGTGAAACATTATTTGGTTGATGTCCGTTTAAAAGACGACTTTACGGAAAAACAAGCTCTTGCGCTGAGTATACTGCGTGCGGATACGTCTAGACTACTATACGTCCGAATGCAGTGTTTTGTGGAAGGGCCTGACGCCAGGGCGTTATTCGGCCATCTTGAGAAGGAGATAGAAGCTCATAGAATCCGTTGTAATTTTCTTTATGACCGGACTCTGGAAGGCGAATTATTTTGAAAGGCGTCGCAGGCACGTACCAAGAGACTGTTCAGATATGAATAGCCTGAACGTATAACGAATTAAGTCGGATCTAGATAACCATCGGTTAAGTACAAAGAGATTACATCTGCGTATGCAGTACGTCCGGATATTCCGGAATAACATCATGAAAAGGAGAACGAAAATGACTGAACCGTACAAATCACCTGACCCTCTAGTTTGGGTAAAGGACCGAGAAGGCAATGAATTCATCTGCCATCTTAGTCAACTTAAGGATCCCAAGAAAGCATCTTCCGATGAACTCAAGAGCTGCGTAGATTCGGGCTCGGCGGCCTACGATCCGAGCAACTAATCTCCTCGGGTTGTTCAAAGCGTGCGGGCGGGCGCCGCTGCTATTCATAATGTCTCGCCCGCATGCTGTGACCCCCACTCCGCCCAGGGTTTTCGACCCAGTCAGGTTGTAATCAAGGTAGGCCGCCGGTTACCGAAGGTCCTGCCTTGATTAACTAAAGGCGAATTACACCGTGCGCTTTGCCAAGCCCAACAAGTCGCAGTCTTCGGCCCGAATAACGGGATTCGACGAAAGGTGGCGTTGAGTTAAGGAATCCGAGGCCTTATAAGGATTTCGCGAGCACGGCCAGTCTTAGCTAGTATCCTCGGGCAAGCATCGTCGGCTCCGGCCTTTAGACACTTCTGAAACAAATTGAGAGAAGGTAATGTCTCCATGAATGGGTTTCCTGCTCAGTATGACTGCATAATGCGCCTTATTAGACCACACTTTATCCCCATCCACGCCCTTTCTCAGAAAATTGATGAGCTGATGGTGCTCTACGCACTCGAACCAAGCTACATAGAACCCTGACAGGTTAACCCCTCTGTAAATAGGAGTCCGCAATACATCTGAGTCAAATCCCTGGCAGATGTAATCCACCCTGTGCACCTCGTTGATGAACTTTTCAGTTAACCCCTTATCCAGATAGTTTATCTTGTAATCCCAAGAGCTTATTAATCCGTCAAGATTGATAAATCGCCGATGGGAATGAGCAGCCATAATCCCCGCATCCCAACTTGCTACTAAAGAGTTGGATCCCGTGTGCGAATCGAGCCACCGCCCGGCCTCACGATACGCTAAGAGGTATGAATAAGATCGGAAGTCGAATCTGTGGTGGGCTAGCCCTGCCGCAATAAAGAGATACAACCCTGCCATCCCGATCAGAATGACGGATACACGTCTATGGTCGCAGACTTTTGCAAAAATCGTTATGCCAATAATTAGTAGTACAAAGTATGGGGGCATGTACCACAATGGCGGCATGAAGGCGCCGCTCATCCAAAACGATGCGACGCTCTCTCCCGCGGCATAAACAAGAACAGGGAACGCAAAGCAGACCCCTTCTTGAATTATAGTACCGCGCGTGGCGTGTTTTCCACGTTGCCAATAGATCACAAGCAAAAGACATATTGCGGCTGCAAATGCGGCCGTGGTTAGTGCGTCAACCGAGGGTCTCCAATCTATCTTGACGGCCGCGCTCACAGGCAGAATGTGACCCTGGGTATCCAGATTCCAAAAGACGTAGGGTGTTACTACTAAGAGAAAAGTGACGAGCCTAATCCCTGAATCCCTCAGGCGTTCCCAAACCTTGGGCGCTTCACTTTCGCCAGGCCATAGGAACGGCATGGCAATCAATACAGCGGAAAAAACCACTGCGTCTATCCTTGATAGGGCTGTCATCCCCGCGATGAGACCTATGATAAGGTGCTTCTTTACCACTCCGAAATTAGAAGACTCACGGAAAAGCCACCAATATTTAAGAGCCAGGCACATGAATAAGTATTGAAGCGCTGATTCTTGACCATTCACAACGATCTTGGTGCAATAGAAGTTGGTCAACAACACTGCTGTCACGATTACAATCGTTCGGCCTTGTACTGGCGTTCCCATGGCAAGCATGTGCGTTCCAAGATATACCATTGCAACTTGAAGAGTCAGTAGCGTCCTCATCACAACAGGTGAGTGATCTCCTAGGAGGGCAGTGACGGCTGATGTAACTATGATCCAGAGTGGATGAAACCCGTTGGTGGTATTAATACGGTCAAACGTGACACCAAATCCGGAGACGATGTTGCTCGCAACCTTAAGGTAATAAAAGGAATCATCAAAAGAAAACATCATGTATGCGGGATCAAAAAGCCATATCACTAGAATCCATATCAGCGAAATTCCCGAGAGCAAACAATAGGATTCCTTTTCTCGAATAAACAATTGGTTGATCATATCCCTCCACAAGATAATTTCTGAACCTTAGCTGGGCAAGGCTGTCGCCGAAGCCAGCCCTTTTCCGCGGAGGGACCTGGACCGATCAGCGAGATATGGAAAGTCCTAACTGGCTTGAGGAGCATTGACCTTGGTAATATCTCGAGTGTATTGTCGAGGAGCTTACTCTTATTCCGAGTCTCGAGTTCTACTCGTTCTTTTCGCTGGCGTCAACTGAGATCCGTACTAGGAGTTGTATTTCCTTGTTCTTAGACATATGTGGACATTAAATGACATTCAGCAGCATTGTAGGAAAATCAACCTTGAGAGCGGCTCAATGGGAATTGTGGCAAGAGGTAGGATACCTAGAGGATCATTTCGCGAATAAGTTAGGCTGTCCTACCTAACCTATTGATTTCTTTGGTGGAGATGAAGGGATTTGAACCCTCGACCCCCGCGTTGCGAACGCGGTGCTCTCCCGCTGAGCTACATCCCCACACGACACCAATGATCTAACATCCAGGGAATATGGTGTCAAGCGCTGCCTGTCCTTTTACGATTGCGGTTTGCGGTGAGAGTAAGCTAGTATCGACAAACATGCGGGCATCAAGTGTAGCGGTTACTCGAATAACGCGATTGCCACCGTGATTTCAAGAGCCCTGACGACTAGAAAAGGCCCTGTCGCTTGCGGTTCTCGGGAGTGAAGACAAGCTCCCACGATTTGATGTCTGCCAACTCGTAGCAATGTCTAGGGGAGGTTTGGTCATGTATAGCGGCGTGAAAAACAGTCGCACATTGTTTGCAATTCCAGGAGTACGGATTAAGGAGGTGGCGCTGAAGCCATTATGAAAGCTCTAGTTTTTGATGGCGAACTGAAGATCGAGGACAGACCCAAACCCGTTCCACGATACAACGAAGCGCTCATTCGAGTTCTTATGGCTGGCCTTTGCAAGACTGACGCAGAAATAGTCCAAGGCTACATGAATTTCTCAGGCGTCCTCGGTCACGAATTCGTAGGGGTTGTCGAAGATGCTCCGCAAACCTCTCTCGTGGGCAAGAGGATTGTAGGGGAAATTAACTGCAGTTGCGGTCATTGCACTTCCTGTAAAAGGGGGCTTGCGAGGCATTGTCGGGATCGTACCGTGTTGGGGATACAGGGTAGAGACGGTGCCTTTGCAGAGTTTGTCACATTGCCAGTGGAGAACCTTTTGGTGGTTCCAAATAATGTGGCGGACGAGGCAGCTGTATTCGTGGAACCCCTGGCCGCGGCACTGGAGGTGGTGGAACAAATTCACGTGGAACCTGCTGACGCGATAGCAGTCCTTGGCGACGGCAAGTTAGGGCTCATAGTCTCGATGGTGCTGAGGCTTACAGGCGCAGATGTAGTCCTCGTCGGAAAGCATTTGGAGAAGATTGCCCTGTTCGAGAGAATAGGAGGCAGAGGTGCTACGCTAGAGCAGTTTCGTGGTTCATCGGAGACATTTAGCAAGATCGTGGAAGCCTCAGGCAATCCTTCAGGCTGGGGACTGGCAGTCGATCGCATCGCTCCAAGAGGGACAATTGTGCTCAAGAGCACTTACCATGGAGCGGTATCGACGGAACTATCCACCTTGGTTGTCAGAGAGATCAGCGTTGTGGGGTCCCGTTGTGGTCCTTTTGCGCCTGCGTTGAGGCTTCTGGAAAGGGGGTTGATAGATCCTTCGCCGCTGGTATCTGAAATATGTGATCTCGGAGACTCACTTGAGGCATTTCAAAAATCAGTTACTCCTGGGGTCCTCAAGGTCTTGATCAGGGTGGGATAGTGCATACCCGGCAGCTTGCATCAAAACCACTGGGATGGGTCAGTCCGGTTTAATGTCCTGGTATAGGACGGGGAGTTCGATCAGGCAAGACAAGCGTCTTAATCCGAGCAGAGGATGCGCGATTTTTTGAGATTGATTTTTTGGATTCATAAAGGTACAATAATCTCCAGGAGAACAGATGAGATTGATTGCAGTCATTGTGATTGTGGTGTTCACCGTGGCGACAGGCTTCATGACTCACGCCGAGGGGATCCCACAATACGGGCCTAATGGACAGCAGCCACCTGTACAACGCATGATGCAAAACCAGGAAAAGATGGTGGAAGCCTATGTCCCCCCACCCCCTATACGCCATTCATGGCCAGGCGGCTATAGGGTCCTTCTCCACGAAATAATGAACACCCTCATGGACCACATGACCGGCCACTACTAAGGTCTCGGTTTAATCTCGACATAAGTTCCACGTTCATGATCTCCCTTTGGTTATGTTCGGCGCGGGGAAAGAACATAGTCCTGCTTCTTTTCCGCCACAAGCGCATCTATAGTTTTGCGAGGATCATACAAGATCAGATTGGAGGGTAGCCCATGAGAGATTCAATACGACAAAACAAGGAACTAAATGGTTGCCCCGCAGGTTTACATTCCAGTGGTTTGGATCAGAGCTGCAGCCTATGCGCCCCCAAACTCGCTTTTACTGCGGAAGAAGAAGCGATCCTAGGGCACATGCGAGCTATAAAACAACAGGCGAGGCATATTACCGAACGGCTGAAGGCCCTTGATAGGGCTTCAGACGGAGTTACCAGCGAAAGCCCTTTGGCAAAAGATGACACTGAGTGGGTCGAGTTGAATAAGGAGTTAAATCGACTACGCCGAGACTGGAAGGAATGGGACGATAGATTGGACACAGCCATAGAAACAAAGCTCATACGCCTTGGCCATCGTCAACCCAAATAATTCTTCGTTATGACGGAGAATCTGGTGGCAAGCTAGGGAGGAAACTGTCAGAATACTGCCAAGGTAGAGACAAGGACTACATAAACATTATTTGACATGACAACCACTCTGGATGATCGAAGCACTACCCCAGTTCGACGCGATCCGAAGTTTGTGATGTCAGACTCGCTTACCGACCTAGCTGACTCATAGGTATTCACACGTCGGTTAAGGTTAGCTAGATGCCGTTACCCGAATTACTGATCAGTTTCGAGCGTGACTTTATTATCGTTTGATTGTCATTACCTAACTCCGTTGTAGGCGGACAAACATTTCTGGTCCTCAGTGGTAACACTGTTCCAAAGGTATGAGGCCCCTGGAGTGAAATTTTTTCCCTGAGCAATCACGTCAAGGTGAATTAGGCCCATTGTAGCTATCTCACGGGGAATGGGGGACACGAGATTCCTCATATCAATACCGAGGATGTATTTCTTGCACGCGTTGCACAATTCAACACGTTCGTGAGGTCTGTCTTCTAGATACATTAATTCCATTAGACCCTGATCTGTGGTCTCGCAGAACGGACATTGGACACGCATGTAACGCCATTCGTGTCCGCAGAAGGCGCATCGCAGCCATCTGGCGCCTTCTTTACCCTCTAAGAAGCTAAGCTCAGGCCACGAACCGCACACAGGGCAGTAACCTTTGGGCCACTGCGCATCTTCGGGCAGCGGGGGCAGCGATTGAGCACGTTTTTGCGCAAAGGGTTTGATGATCTCCGCTAGTACCATTTCCAATAGTTCTGGCATTACGTTCAGCCTCGTGGCCTGATCCTCCAGACTTGCCTCGTTTCCCCTGGCTAACGACTGCAAGAAATCTTCTTGGAGACAATCTTCTGAATGCAGTGCAGTAAGTATTTTTTCAAATTGATCGGCAATAAGGGGAAAACCTCTCTCCATTGCGGGGATTATAGAATCCGCAGCTTCCCGAAAGAGGTCCGAGTCAATCCGGAAGTCTATTTTATTAAGAATGGGTACGCCTTGGGTAAACGCTATGCGGTCCAGGGTGATATCAGACAGGTCTGCGGGCGGGAGCCGCTCCCTGAGTTCGGCTTGTGCGATCACGAGATGCTTGCAGCCATCAACAATGGAAGCCAGATGCGGCAATTCATTCTTAATTGATTCGAATTGCTCTTGGAGAAATTGGGCGGTTCGGCTCAAAGGCTCATTCTCATGATTCATGGGGGACTCCCGTTTGTGTAATATGTTGTAAACCATATATCAGTTTTATTGCGGAATGGCGACTATATCAATTCGCATGTGGCATTGCATGGTGATAATCCCTGTGCCATATTTTCTATGAGACGTCTCGCGAGGGCATTAAGCAGAGGTGATAATCTCAGGTGCACGCGGCCAAGGGCTGGCTCGTACTTGGGTTACCATTTTCGCCCACTGATCTTTGTCTTTGAGGCCGCCGCAGTGGACTAGAGTCCTATGAATGGTTTTATACTATTTCTTTGGGTATTAAGTAGCGCGCTGATTCTGTGCCAATGGTATATGGTGGTCGGCGCCAGGCGGTACTTATTTGGGGTACGAACGGGGATAAGCCGGTTTCATGCGTATTCTGTCTTGATCTTGTTGGGTGTCATCAACGTGGCAGGGGTCATCTTTTCTATGAATGATCGATGGCTTCCTTTGAACCCAATTTACAAGAAAATTGCTTCTGTTGGTTTTTTTTCATATTTGGGATTCACGTTCGTGCTAGCGCTTTATTTCGGCCTTATGAGGGCGGCGGAAACAGCTGCGCACCTGCTTCAAAGGACATTCAAAGGGCCATTTGGCGTTACAGGAGCAGGCGGGATTGCCGTTGATGAGAGAGGCTGTTTCACAGGTCATGGAGGGTCGAACAAGAGGCTCAACTCCGGAGGAGAGGAAGGCAGTCGTACATCGAGCGCCGGCAATTATCACCCTGAGCAAGAACGCGACCACCTTGAATTGGCCGGAGCGCCAAGTTGGGCTGGGGAATTGAGCGGTAGTATCATTGGGCGGAGGGCTGCGCTGAAAATAGCAGCAGCCGGAGGGCTGGTAGCGGCCACAGCCATGCTCGGAGAAGGAATCGTGGAGGCGTATCAAAAACCTGTTACACAAGAATGGGATTTTCGGCATCCAATGTTGAGCGGACTAGATGGCTCTCTCACCATAGTGCACGCCACGGACTTTCATTTTGGGATGTTTCTCGACGTGGAAGATCTGGCCCGTCTAGTTGAGACCCTCAATCGCATCGACGGAGACGCCCTTTTTCTTACAGGGGATATTTACCATTCTCCTCTTACTCCAATAGAAAAGTCTGTTCCCATATTAAAGAGACTAAAGGGCAGGCGCATGGGTAATTTTGCTGTCCTCGGCAATCATGAGTTTTACGCCGGAGTCAGCAGGTCGCTTTCGGCGCTGGAAGAAGCTCACATACATGTCTTGAGAAACCAATGGCACACATACGAAGATGGGTGTGTCCGCGTACACATCGGCGGCATCGACGATCCCATCAAGAATTGGCTCACCGGTACAAGTTTCCCCAAATTTAGTTACCTGATGAAGATAGTCCCCCGTGAGCCAGGTATGAAACTCCTTCTCTCTCACCGGCCGACGATCTTACCCGAGGCATCGAAGGCCGAGATCGACCTCGTGCTTTCCGGCCACACCCATGGCGGGCAAATCATCTTGCCAAGCATTTCTCAGCGGAGGGGAATAAGCGTTGCCCGTCTAGTTTCCCAGTTCACCCATGGATGGTACCACATGGGGAACACGACTATGTATCTCAATAGAGGGGTTGGACTTACTTTTGTACCTTGGCGAATCAACTGCCCACCGGAGATTGCAGTCTTTAGGCTAGGAGATGGAGACACTGTCTCGTAGTCGTGCATAATTATTGTAAGAAAAGCAGACTAGGCGACACTCTTAGCCGCACAAATTCAGATTAGTGTACAGGCATCCAATCGCATCTACTCTTTGCCTGAATTATTGACGAGACTTCTTGGCTCCACTTGCAACGTAATAGACTGGCATTTCGGCATTGCAAGGAGCCGAAGGCGAGGTCGCAATCTCTATGGTGTTCTCCCAATTGAGAAAGCACGAGAGTAGATCGACAATACTTTCGAGAACCGCTTTGTTCGCTCTGACAACCGCGATCTTCATAAAAACAGTCGTGCATCAGAGCGGCTTTTCCCCTTCAATTATCTGATCCATGTTTTTCCCGTCCAACACTAGATGTATGTTGACAAAGCCAGCGGACTTTAGGTCATCTGTTACCTCATCCAAAGTATAGGCGTCCCCATCTCTGGTAGCGGCTAACATGTTTACGGCAAAGACAGCCCCTTTGGTCGGGCGAGTCCTTGTGGAATCCATGAGGTAGTCTCTTATTAGGATCGCCCCACCGGGTTCCAAGGCTTGAAACACCTTCTTGTAGAGTGTGATATTCTCTTCCCGACTGTTACTGTGTATTACGGCGGACAGGAGCACTAGATCATGCCCTCTTGGTAGTTCATTTACCATGTAGTCACCTGGCGCTACGTTGACGCGATCGGAAAATCCCTCTTTTTCGATCCTCCTACGCGCAATGTTAGTGACGCGGGGTAGGTCAAAAACAGTGGCTGTCAGGTTAGGCTCGCGCTTCAAGAAGGCCATTACATATGTTCCGGAGGCCCCTCCTACATCTAGTAGCCTGCTGAATCTACCTAGATCAATGGCCTCAGCCACTCTCTGTGCCATTTTTTCCCCAATCACGTGCATGGCTCCGATGAAGGATTCTATTTCTTCGTCTGACCTCTCCGAGATGGGCATTCGGAAGTCATTCTCTCCTTGGCGAACAATTTGTGTGAGGTTGCTCCAACTTTTCCACAGGGCATCCCCGTGCAAAACTGCTGGAAGTATCGAGTCCTCGCTGGACGTGGTTAAGAGTTTCGCCAGGTCGCGGCTGACGGCATATCGGCCTTCACATCCCTTGGAAACTAATCCGCTGGCAGCAAGCGCGTCTAGTAATATTCGCATACCTCTAGGCTTCAGATGCGTCTTGTCACAGATATCCTCCAGACTAAGGGGACATTTGGCCAAAATATCAAAAAGCCTCAGCTCGGCGGCCGACAAGAAAATGCGACTCAGCATGAATGATCTACTGAGTTCCAGCAGGGTCTCTCTAGTCCATCGACTCTCTACAACCATTGGTTCATCCTCTGACATTCTGGTGACGGCAGTTGACAGCATTTCGTTTCGGACTTAGGCTCTCATCTACGTGGAGTAAGCCATAGTCACTATCGCTGGCCTCCAAGAATGCCACGGCTTAGCTTGGGGCCCTAGTGTTAATTCTCCTATTATAAGTCTTATGTAGATGTTGGCTAGCGAATTAGCGCGACCACAAGAGACAAGAACGATTATGGTTAAAGTAAAGTCTTCCCCCTCGCTGGCGCTAGTGCAGGCGGTAGCGGCTATCAACATCCTGGGGAATTTGGTGGCCGTTGGCTTAACGTTCATTTATTTTGGGATTTTTGAGCCGCGCATTTCACGCGATGTTGGAACCGCAGAGCTGTGGGATCGTCTTGCGGTAGCCGGAGCCGTTACCGCATGCGTGTTGCTTCTAATTGGACCCATAAATGCTCGGTTCGTATTGCGACTTGCACGTGAGGTTCGCGATAAAGCCGGCATAATCAAGGGGACTGTCCCGAGGGATCAGGGGGATATTCTCAACAATCTCATAGGACGAGTACTTGATCTTCCGGCTAAGCTAGGCCTGACAACATTAGCCGGATGGGCCCTTGGCGCGGGTATATTTTTTGTTCTGCCTGTCCTTTGGCCAAACTTCTACCCATGGACCATGGAATCGTCCAGGAAAATATCTATCTGGATGCTTCTCGTTGTGGCGCCCGGAACAATGTCCTGGATCTATTTCGCGCAGGAGCGATGGCTTAGGATAAACGTGCGACGGATGTTTCCCCAGCGGTCTTTGGCCAAGGCGCCGTCTTGTTACCGCATCAACGTTCTCCCGAAAATGCTTATAGTAACACTCCCAATGACAATGGTTCCTTTGTTGTGGTTGAGTCATGTTACGGTTCATCAAGTGAGCGAGATCCAGGCAGGACGGCAATCAGTAGAAAACTTCCTCCAGAATGTCCCCACTATTATTGAGTTTCTAACAGCCTTGTTCGCCTTTGTGGCTGTAAGCTTGTCCTTCTTTCTAGCCAAGAGCATCTCCGAACCTTTGAAAGACCTGGAGTCGGCCATGGAGAAGGTGGCTTCCGGGGACGTCTACGCGATAGCCCCGGTGCTTTCCTACGACGAGATCGGGAAGGCTGAGGAAGGGTTCAATCTTATGGTGGAAGAGCGTAGAGAGCTAGATTCGATCAAGGATATTTTCGGTCGATATCTTAGCAAGGACGTTGTTGATGAGATACTCAGGTCTGGCGGTAAGCTGGAATTGGAGGGCAATTTGCGCGACATGACCATACTTGTCGCCGATATTAGAGGCTTCACTCGCATGACTGAAGCGCTGGCGCCTCAGAAGGTCCTAGCCGTTGTTAACCGCTATCTCGAAACAATGACCGATATTATTATGCATTACTCGGGGACCATCGACGAATTCACAGGCGATGGAATCCTAGTCTTTTTTGGCGCTCCAAAACACGTCCATGACCACTGCATGAGGGCTGTCGCATGCGCCTTGGACATGCAAGAGGCCATGGACTCCCTCAATGCCAGTAATATAAAGGACGGTCTCCCTCGGATACAGGCGGGCATTGGCATCAATAGCGGCGTCTTAATCGTCGGAAATATCGGATCCGAGAAAAGAAAGAAGTACGGGGCGATTGGCAGCCCTATCAACGTGGCATTTCGCATACAGGCAGAAGCGGTAGGGGGTGAGATCATTGTATCGCCAGAGGTAGTCAGCCGGTTGCAAGGTCAAATAAAAATTAGACATAAGAAACACGCTCAACTCAAAGGATTCGAGAGGCCTATGGAGTTGTTTTGCGTGGAGTCATTATAATCGTAATTCGCGGGCGCCGTGGGTTTGACCATAATCGCAGCCGATATTGAAAATACAAGATCATACGACGTGGTTGAGATTATCTTTACAGGGGCGTATCAGAGGTTGGGGGACTTTATGCAAAGATATTGGGAGCCTGAATTGGGAGCCTGAACTTTCCAAAAGTAGAATAATGATGTAAGATATTGATTAGGATACACTAAGATACAAGAAGCTAGTGATAGATTTCACTACTACGGTATTATTGATTTAGGAGATTAGACCTCCATCACGATACTGAAAGGCGATCATTAGTCTTAATACAGGAGAAAACGTGCGCCGATGGTGAAATAGCTTGTGGTCCGACCTGAAAGAGAACTCCGCTCGTGCCATCTAGTGCCTTTAGAGATACCCCATGATCAGAGACGCATCATTTAATACATCCCCGTCGTCCCAATCTCGCGATCGTCTTTTTGCAGCCCAAACTCTTCAGCTTTACGAACATGCTGACATAGCCGCTTACGGAGTTGTGACAATAGGGGTGTTCATAGTTGCCACCCTGTGGAATCGGGTCTCGCCGGCAATCCTGTTGCTCTGGCTGTCTTCCATAGTGCTTCTAGGAGCGGCTTGGTGGATGAGAGGCAAGGAATTTTTCCGACAGATCCCGGCTGAAAGAGGGGAAATACGATCATGGGCCCGGGACTTTGCGGCGATAAGCGCGATATGCGGTGCGGCCTACGGCAGTTCTGGTCTACTGGTTCTCCTCACGCAGTCCCAGACTCATCAATTGGTTTGGGGTATTGTCGTAGCAGGAATCGCGTCTGCAGCCCTGCCAACCCACCGAGCCGTCTGGTATGCTTATTTTTGTTTCATGCTGCCCGCGATGATCTCCGTGTGCGGTGTATTCTCTTATTTGTCGGACTGGTCATTCGGTCGCCTCGGGGGAATAGCCTGTCTGTATGGCCTCCTCCTGGTAAGCGCCGGGCTTGTCATGTACTCATCGAACCGAGCATCATTGAAACTGAGGCTAAAACATCAGGACCTTCTGGATCAATGGAAGGAAAGTGATCTTCGCTATCGCACACTTTTTGCGTCAAGTGTTGATGCGATCTTCATCATGCGCGGGGACCGGTTTATAGAATGCAATCCTGCTACCCTAAAAATGTTTGGGTGTACGGAGGACCAAATCATCGGCCGTACGCCTTTTGATTTCTCTCCCCGTAAGCAGCCTGACGGGCGTGACTCGCGAGAAAAGGCTCTGGAGATGATAGGGATGGCCCTGAAGGGGGAGAACAGCTTCTTTGAGTGGCAGCATAGTCGGCTAGACGGCAGTGTCTTTGACACGGAGGTCAGTCTCACCCCCTTAAGCACTAGAGAAGGTGATTTGCTTTTGGCTAGTGTAAGGGACATTACCCGCCGGCATAACGCCTTAAGGGCCTTGCGCGCCAGCGAAAAGCTTCTCCAAGGCATTCTATCGGCTTCTCCCGTAGGGATCATGCACACCAAAGAGGGAAGACTCCAATGGGCGAATAGGGCTTGGGAGGAAATTTTCGGGTACGAACATACCCACGAATATGTGGACATGCCTACCAGGCTCTTGTGCGTGTCGGAAGATGAATACCAAAGGCTCCACGATGGATTGTATGCGTCCGCTCGTATCGGTCCAGTTGAGCAGGACGCTGACCTGATCAAGAAAGACGGAACGATTTTCAGAGCGTCAGTCCGTATGAATTTTCTCGACTCTGAAGAGCCGGCGCAAGGTACCATAACGGCTGTTATGGATGTTTCGGAGAGGAGACGAATCGAGGCATCGCTCATAGAATCCGAGGGAAAATACCGTGTTCTCATCGAAAAGGCGTTGGAAGGGATCGTCGTAGCCCAGGACGGTAGATTGCGTTTTGTCAACCGAACGGCGTGCCAGATCATTGGATACGGACCCGAGGAGGTTATGGATCGTCCTTTCGTCGAGTTTATCCATCCGGAAGACACTCAAATGGTTCTTGATCGACACCGTCGGAGACTTTCAGGCGAGCAACTTATAAGCCGCTACTCATTTAGGATCGTGCGCAAAGACAGGGCGTTGATCTGGGTGGAGATCGATTCCGGGCTGATTCAGTGGGAGGGAAGGCCCGGCGCATTGTTCTTCATGACCGATATAACAGAACGCCGTCGTATAGAAGATGAACTACTTCAGAGCCAGCAATGGTACCAGTCGCTTGTAGAGAACAGTTTTGACGGTATCTTTGTTCAGAAAGGTAAGGAGATTATCTTCGCCAACTCCCAACTTTATCGAATGCTGGGATATGAACCAGGGGAGTTGGAAGGGATGGATCACTGGCTGGTTTATCACCCGGAGTACCATCATCTAACACGCACCAGGGCTCTGGCTCGAATGAGAGGCGAGGAAATAGACCAGCAGTACGAGGTGGTTCTTCAGCGAAAAGATGGATCCACATTTCATGGAGAGATAAGCGCCAAGGCTATCGAAGTTAAAGGACAGTCAGGGGTGCAGGTCTGGGTGAGAGATGTCACACAAAGGCGAAAAGCTGAGGAAGTTCAGCGCCGACTTGCGACAGCCATTGAACAGGCCGACGAAGCGATCGTGATTACCGATTCAGAAGGCAATATTAATTATGTCAACCCGGCCTTTGAACGGATCACTGGATACTCAAAAGACGAGGCTGTCGGTCGTACACCAAGGATTTTGAAGAGCGGACACCACAACGAAGCATTCTATAGTCATCTGTGGGAGACCATCGCCAGCGGAAAACCGTGGAAGGGGGCCTTCATAAACCGAAGGAAGGATGGAACAATATACCGGGAAGACGCAACCATTTCGCCAGTGAAGTCACCATCGGGAAATATCATGAACTACGTTGCGGTAAAGCGTGACACTACCCGAGAAACGGAACTCCAGCAGCAGCTCATTCAGGCTCAAAAGATGGAAGCCGTGGGAACGCTAGCCGGCGGAGTGGCCCACGATTTTAACAATCTTTTGCAGGTGGTCTTTGGGTACACACAGATGCTTATGTCTCGAAAGCCCAAGGATTCTGTGGACTGGCAAAGTTTGTCAAAGATAGCCTCGGCTGCCAAGAGGGGAGCGGAACTAGTCAAAGGCTTACTCGCCTTCAGTAGAAGAACGCCAACCAGCCCTCGTCTTCTCAGCCTGAATACAGTAATACGGGAGACGAAGACACTGTTAGAACGAACTATACCTAAAATGATCAGGATCGATTTGATGTTAAGAGATGACACTCCCATGGTATTCGCCGATCCATCGCAAATTGAACAGATTTTGATGAATCTTGCTTTGAACGCCCGAGATGCCATAGATGAAACTGGAGTATTGACCATCGAATCAGGAGTGGCCGAACTGGACGAAAAATTTTGTCAAGATCATTTAGGGGCCAAACCCGGGCGTTACGCAGTCCTCACCGTGTCTGATACGGGCCATGGCATGGATCAAGACACCCTGAGCCACATTTTTGAACCATTCTATACCACCAAGGAGGTCGGAAAAGGTACAGGATTAGGGCTGGCTATGGTCTATGGAATCGTCAAGCAGCATGAAGGCTATGTGGTTTGTGATAGTTCACCAGGGGAGGGGACGACCTTTCGAGTTTTTTTCCCGGTCTCTGAGCGCATTCGGGAAGAAAAAGTTGTAGTAGAGGAGCAGGCTGCACCCGTTGGCGGCGCCGAGACCATCCTCATGGTCGATGATGAAGAGTCGGTACGGACGGTTATGGAGGATCTTCTGAGTCAAGCGGGGTATAAAGTGTTGAGTGCGGCCAGCGGGGCAGAAGCCCTAGAACTTTTTCGAATGCATCACGAGCAAATTTCATTGGTGCTACTTGATCTCATCATGCCCGAAATGAGCGGTAGAGAGTGCAGTAAGCGGCTTTTTAGACTGAATCCTGAAGTAAAGATAGTAGTCTGCAGCGGTTACACCTCCGAGGCGCGTGATAAAGACTATACTGTTCAGGGAGCGAAGGCTTTTGTCGAAAAGCCGTATGAACCTGTTTCTTTGTTGGATACTATCCGGAAGGTTTTGGACGAAGACTAGTTTGATGGGTTTTCGCTACGCTGTCTTCGATTAGACTTAGGGCTCAAATAAGGCCCTTAGGCTATCGGAGATAACACCCGGAGGCCTCGAAAACAAGATATTATGTCTATCAGGATCTTCCTGTACCCTTGACAACAGGCTCCCGACATTCCGTAAAGACCGCACCGTTAAAAGAAGCATTCACAAGCGCCTTATCATAACTGACTCGTCCCTCATCCGGCCATTCTAAGGGGATACCGAGGCTGTGGGAATGACATGATTGTGATCAATGTATGGTATGTTTGGCATGTTAGTCTGAGTTAAGCGCTGACTTTGGGAAGTCTGTCACGACCGGTCGGTCACCTTATCGATGGCGTTCCTTTATGGAACTAGAACTTCAGGTGATGCCTTGTCATGCCCGACGTGATAGGGAATCCGAGATTCCTAGATTCCTGTTTCCACACGAATGACAGACAAAATATTGCACTAAATTCCCGTTTGTTTTCGAGAACCTCTATAGCCAACCTAGATAATTACTTTGAAGATCCACGAGGAGGTGGTTCTGTTACGGCGTCTATCAGCTTTGGGCTTGAATCCATTTCCGCACAGGGCCAATGGCGACTAGATATAGCAAACAAGAATCGCTATTCAACCCAAGACATTCTGAAGCTTCAGAATCATAGAAAGCTCCTATCCCACAGCAGCCCAGACGAATCGACGTAGCGGCCAGATACAGCCTTTGCCCCATCCTTCCCGCCTGAAGCATAGCATAGCGGTATGCTCGGGGTCCGTACGCCGCCTCAATGATTCGGAGGTTCGTAAGGAAAAGAAAATGGAGCGCACAGTTTCCCAGCCATTGCTGGTCTAGGGCGATGTGGGACATTGCTGACAGGAAAAGACCGGGGCAAACAAGTCCGAATGATCGATTTTCTGAATTTATTATGTAAAAACCTGACTGCAAGCCTTGGACATTGCCGGCCAGAAACCCCACTGTAGCAGATTTCGGAACGGCAGGGGCGCCATTCTGGTACGCCGCGTCATCAGCGCAAATCGCCTCCAGCAGGAGTGAAAGATTATCGAGGGGTAGGCTAGACCTCACAAAATTCCTCATGGAGCGTCTTTCGATCAATGCTTCAGCGAGGCTCATGGGCTCTGATGGTAGTTGGACGGGTGCCATCGGCAGCCAAGAATCCATTCCGAGCCCCAGCTCTTTGGAGACATCTGGTTGCTCAACCGGCTGTTTGGAAACAAACGATGCTTCATGGATCTCTTTGATACCGGGGTATAGTATCTCTCTGGGGGCGACTCGGCTGCACGCAGGGAGTTGAGGCTCTGGAGCGTTCGTACACGGGTAGTTGGTCGCTTCGCAATCAGTTTGTCCATTGGTCACAGTAACGGTTGCCAGACATACCTCACGCTCTTGGTCAAACCCTAGGAATCTGTTCACTCCGAGGTCGTCAAAGTCGAAGGCTGAACGATATGACAAACCTTCTGATTTCAGGGCTAGAGTAAGATTTTCCAGCAGGTGGCCTGAATCCAACAGATGGTATCGATAGGCGCGTTCACGATATTTCCAGGAGCTGCGAAAAAAGATACTGCTGATGAAGAGGACCACGCTGGTCGCTGCAATGTTCTTATCAGGCATCAGTCTAGACAACTCTTGACCGGGGTTGCCTTGCCTCAGAACTGCCAGGCTTCGAGTGGCAGCCTGATGGTGATACAGCCCCGGCGATAGGCCTCGCACGTTCAAGGCGGCTACGTAGAGCTCGAACGGATACAGCGCTCCAGCCGACGCAACGCTCCGATAGAAGAAATCGGCGCCGCCGTATCGGGCCTTGGCGGTAATGGTGTGAGTGAGCACCATAATCCGCGCAAGCCGAGGCAGGTCTATAGCGTCATGGTGGTCTAGCCTTCTAATTCTGTAGAGGATTTCCCATAGGGATGCTGATGAGAACGCGTGCTCGTCAGGAAGCGATATAAGTTCTTGACCTATATAGGATTTGAAGACCAACGGCTGATTGGACCAGTCCAGTGAATGCCCGGACATATAGTTTCTGTAGTAGCTCGTGGATCGGTGATAATCAGCCGCTGATATAGTCATTTGTCATGCCTCAGAACTATCTCAGCCTTTTTAACCTCCCCAGGGCATTTGAGAATAGACTTGGGACAGCTTATCTCGATATTGCCTGAAAAAATTCTCGTGTTCTTTTTCCCAAGTTGACAGCATCTCCAGGGCATAAGAAGCAGGGCCGGTAGTTTTGGCAGCCATACTAGCGTAGAATTCGCTGAGATCCTTCTCGATTAACCACGCAGTGTTGAATACGGTGACATCCGGGACCATCGAGCCCTGAACACATTGTTCCAAAAACTCTTCTTGAGCTCTGTCGTCGAAGAAGTTTTTTTGCTCGATATGAGTATCTTGAACTTGTTGCTTGTCAACTTGGCCCCTTGTACGCAAGTCGTTGAGGATCCGTGTAATAAAATTTATGTGTTTTTTTTCTTCCCCTATGAGCCTTTGGAACGCAGTCTTGGCAGCGCCGATGCCCATGCGCCCCAAAGACGCTTGAAAAAAACTCATACCCGTCTCCTCCTGGTTCAAGGCGTACTCAAACACTTTGGTGAGTTTTTCATTTTCGTTCATGATTTATCCTCATGGAGTTTGCTACTAAACATGCTTACTAATAACGTGTACGTCAACACACCTTTGGCGAGACGCCGTGGCGTGAACTTACTGCATGTTGTGAGCCTGTCAGCGATTTTTCCTGTTCTCTTCTAAAAACAATACTTCTACACGACGGTTCCTGGCCATGTTTTCGTGGGAGTCGTTGGGGACCAGGGCTCGGTTGAATCCAAAACCCTGGGTTTGGATTCTCGAGGGGTCCACATTGAATTTCTTCACAAGGAATTCTTTAACTGCTTTGGCGCGATTTTCTGACAGGCTCTGATTGCGATCTTTGTCACCTCTGTTGTCCGTATGCCCCTCGATGAAAAAGGTCAGTCCTTCATTCTGAAGATCTCTGAGCGCTTTCCCAATCTCTGATAGTTGTGGTTCATTCTCCTTTTTAACGTCGTATCTCCACTCATCGAAAGTGATGTTATTAAAACGCTCCCGGTGCTTCGGCTCTGTAAAATTGGCTATGCCCATGAGTTTGAGTTTAGGTTCCTGTGAAGCAGTTCTGAAACTGTTCTTGATCTCTTGTGCCTTCCTTAGTTTGCCTGACTGATCTGGTATGGACCGACTTAATTTCTTGAGCGCTTTTTTTGCATCTGTATCGTTTGGGTCCAGTTCTAAGAGTCGTTGGTAGCACCTTGCCGCATTTTCTAAGCGGCCTTGGGAGTAATAGACTTTGGCTAAACGCCAATATACAGAAACGTTCCTGTTGTCGTATTGCATAGCCTTTTCAAACTGCTCTTCTGCCTCGTCCATTAGTCTGTTCTGTTCGATTTGGGTTGCTTTCTTGAAATTCGACGAACTGATCAAAATATCGGCTAGTCGGATGCGCGCTTCTACGTGTTTGGGGCATAAATTAACAACAGAGCGAAGCAAGGTCGTTTCGTCCTGGACAGACAATCCTGAACGGCTTGCCTGCCGATAAAGCGACTCTGCCTTGGTACAGTCTGAAGCCTTAGCTTGGCCCGCGGCTGGCACCAACACAGCCACAAAGATCAGGACCATCATGACAAGTTTGTCTATCTGATTCATTGCGATGCGAGTCTCCTTTGATCAATTTATGCTTGGTTGACCTACCAAAATGAAGGAGGACCAGAAATAGGGGTGATTGTATCCTTGTTCTTTTAAGTAGTTGCGGGCGCTCTGTAGTGCAGCTTCAGAAGTCTTTCCTCCAGCTTGTTCCTCGAGAAATCGTTTGACCAGCATCACGGATGGTTTTTCCTCGACGCTCCATAGGCTAACCAGAACTGACCTGGCACCAGCGTACTGAAAAGCTCTCCCCATGCCCATGGTTCCTTCGCCGGCGATGTATCTGCCTAGACCGGTTTGACATGCTAAGAGCGTTACGTTCTCAGCCCTCAAATCCAAGTCCATGACAGTGGACATGCGGAGAAGGTTGTCTGCGCGTGCTGGTTTACAGCTCAGCAGTAAAAAAGGTTCCGCAATCTCTGGTTTAAATTTGTTGCCAAAATAGCCGTGTGTAGCGAAGACCATCTGGGCGAATTGTTTGCCATTGGGTGCAACCCTAGTCTGAAATTCTTTCAGCGTGGCTTGGTCTCGCTCCATCACCACGGCACGGGCCTTGAATATTTCTCGAGCTGCCTTTGCGAGAGCGCGTGTCTCCGGTAGGGGGTCAAATGCCTTGCTGAGATCTAGGTATGTACCAGGGGAGAGTAGGCGTAATTCTCCTCTGCCGGATGCCGGTATCGAAGTGGCCAAAGTCTCTACGTTTTCGAGTGCTGGCGTGGATCCAGCGGTGTCCTGCATTGAACTCGGAGGCGGCGATTCTCCCGGCACAATGACATCCGCAATGACTAGCACTTTAGCTTGGGTGGATTTAGTCTGGGGCCTTCGTGCCGTGAGATTCATGGCCGTTAACGATTGAAAGTAACTGATCGGATTTGCGTTCCCGAAGAACGCCACGTCGCGGACGAGGGGAAGGCCATTCTGTAGTGTAATTCTCCCACCCTTTTCCATGATCAGCATCTCGAACGGCAGTAATTCAAGACAATCATGTGGAATGATTACAACAGGCTTTCCTGGTTCAAGGTATCGACGCACGCCGTTCTTGAGCAACAGGTTCCCCAGCTTCAGTCCTTCCACAAGATCCATTTCTATAAGCTCTTTGTAATCCTCGGGTCCCTCCAGTGGATCGCGATATTTCTTAATTTTGCTGCGCAGGCTCAATCTAGGAGTAGGGTCAAATTCCGCATGGAGTATGTTGGAGCCTTTGCAGACAAACACCATGAAGCCCGTATCAGTCACTTGATACGCCAAGACAAGTTGATCTGATGAAAGGTTGGTCTGGCGGATTGATAATGGGGATGGAAAACGCGTATCGAAGAAATCAGGGTAACGAGCTTTTAGTTTGCTCTTAATATCCTTGAGGCGCTCGTCGAGTCGGTTTCTCTGAGACTCCAACTTCGGGATCAAGGATTTGTCTCCATCCTTTACCTGACACGCCTCGAGCTGTTTCGAGTTGGATCTGATCTGTTTTTCGACATCATTGAGTTCGCTGAGAAACTTGGGATCAACGTTGTATGATGAACCGGCAGATATTTTGGCTAACTTGTCTGCAAACGCGCGGGCTTTGGCATATTCCGAGGTTTCCAAGGCCCCTTCCCAATTTCTTTGAAGCAGACGAACCCTTGCAAGCCCCTCGTACGCGGAGACGTACTTGACTCCGAGTATGGGCTCGCCGTCGAGGAAGGTCCTCTGCGCTTCAACATCAAGGGAATCTCTCACCTTCTCTGCGAGGTTGACGGCACTCTGATATGCGTTCTCAGATTCGGCATAGCGCCCTAGGGCCTCGTAAGCCTTCCCCGAACCCAAACTGGCTAGGAATAGAAACCTTAGACGATTTGCCTGTCTCGCAGTGGAACCAAGGTCTTGGAATTTGGCTAGCGCCTTACGGGGGTCTTTTTCTAAAAAGTATCTGGCCGCCGTATAATCCACCAAGAGCTTGTCCTGCACGACATTGGAGTCGAGTTCTCTCTGAGCCTGCTCAAGGCAGCGCAATGCCTGAGCATAGTCCTGAGGAGAAGGGCTTACGGCGCCGTCCTCGCTATAGCGTTGTTTCTCCAAGTAGAACAGGGAAAGGCCGCATAACGTCTCAGCAACAGGAACCCCTATCTTCTTTCTCAAATCTAAGGCCTCGTCAAAGTGGCCTTTAGCAAGTTTCCCTTGTCCCAGCCTTGTTTCGATGTTGGCCATGTCAATAAGGGTAGAGCTTAGAAAAAACTGATCACCAACATCCTTCTGAATCCTCTTAGCCTCTTCGTATTGTTTCAGAGCGTCATCAAAAGCACCGTAGTATTCGTAGAGATTGCCCAGCCTGAGGATAGCCTGCGCTTGAAATCTCTTTTGTCCGATTTCTCTGGCCATTTGAATAGCCTTCTGAGACAGTTCGCGGGATTCTTTGAATCGGCCTTCGTCTTTCATCACGTAAGCGAGGTTGTGCAGAGTTCTGGCCCGCGTTCCCACGGAATCGGCTCTTTCCGCGACTTGATAACAATGTCTAAAACTCTTGACGGCCTCAGTAGCATCAGATTTCATGAAGTATAGGGCCAAGGCTTTATTAGAGAGGGTTTCCGCATAGAATTGTGGCTGAGCGTCGGAGGTCCTCAGTTTCAGCGCCGTGTCATAGGCGCTGACCGATTTGTCATAATTTCCCCTCTTGCGATGCACCATCCCAAGATTATTCCACGCAAAGGCTTCTTCGCCCTTGTTTCCCAACCGGTGCGCAGCGTTTACAGAAGCCTCGTAATCGGCAAGTGCCTTTGAATACTCCCCGAGCGACTCGTAAGCTCGGCCACGCTTGTTCAGAGCGGCACACTCTCCGGGTCGGTCGCCATCTTCCCTATAGAATTTAATAGCCTCATCAAAGAGTTTGATTGCACCGGGATATTCTCCCTTTTCAGACGCAATGAGGCCTTCGTGTTCAGCCAGCAGTCCTCGCATGCGGGGATTGCCTTTCGCCCCAAGAAGCTGCTTGGCATTCTGGATGTCTCTTAATGCAGCCCGGTAGTTGTTCTGGTAAATGTGTAAGCGCGCCCTATTTGCCAATATATTTAAGAGTTCTGAGTTGTTGGATCCGCCGTGTCGTCTTACGGCCGCCTCAGCCTGGTTATAGAAATCCAATGCCCCCGGATAGTCATTTTTCCCTTGACATACCCGTGCCTTTAGGGCTAGGGCTACACCCTCTTCGAAGGGCTTCCTAATAGTCCTGAATTTTTCTCTTGCCTGATCGACTAAAGGTTCGGCTTCATTAAAACGAGACAATTCTAGGTAAGATCGTGCTATCCAGAATAATGCAAAAGCTTGACATTCTTCGTTGGCGCCGCACGAGGATGACATTTTCCTGAATGTAGCCAGAGCTTCTGGGTAACGGGCTTGATGCAAGAGGGCCTGCCCTTGCTTCATGAGCTGGACAGCGGCCTGCGTATTATCGCCTTGGGATTGCGGTACGACCATGATAGACAAGATCGTCAACAAGCTAAGCACTAGAAAGTTTGGGAAAGTAACTCGCAAGGCGCACCCCCATCTTGGCCTTTTCCGTAGTTTTACAGCCTTTTAGATTGTAGTCGCGACCACGATCTAATCCGATGGATACGGAACACTGCTAGTTTATTACAATAATAGTCAATTCTCGGAGAATATGACAACCACTTTTTTCTGGAGCTAACCCTTCCTCTTGATACCCTTCCTCTTGATACCCTTCACCTGAAGGCAAATGCAATGCCGATAGCTGCTCCAAGGGCTACTGCGGCCACAGGATTGCACCAGAGAACTCAACCTGACCCGACAGATGAACTTATGAGAAACAAACCGAATCCTACAGCGGCCCCTATTAGACCGCCTACTGCGTAGTTCATTGCCGCTCCCTTCTGACTAATTGATTTTAGTATATAGAGTTACCTAGGCAAAAAAAAGCCCCGCTTGTCGCAGGACAATCGGGGCCTTCCTAGTAAGGGATAATGCTACTTTCCAGCAGCGTACTTCCAATACTTCTTCGGATCGTCTGTAACGAGGTAGATGACTCTAACATCATCAGGGTTGATGGCCTGGGCCTTCGGAAATTTTTTCTTCAGTTCTTCGACCCGTTTCTTAGCCATTTCGAGGATTTTGTCACGCTCTCCGAACTGCATAGCTCCGGTTGGGCATGACTTGACGCATGCAGGGATCATTCCGTTGGTGATCCTCTCGAAGCACAGGGTGCACTTGAACATCTGTTTAGTCTTTGGGTCCTGTCTAGGAATGTTGTAGGGACACCCTTCTAGTGTTGCCTTAAAGTCAAGCTTCTTGGTGGCAGGCGTGTAAAGTACAGCCCCCGTTTTCTCGTCCTGCACGATCTCGTCGTTCTCAGCGGCTGCCATGCAGCCCGGTGACAGACAGTGACGACATTGCTCCGAGAAAAAGTTCCAATAGGCCTTGCCGTCGCCGTTTTTACCGTCTGAAAACCGGACGATTTTGTACGTCTGGTACGAAAGGTCCTGTGGGTTTTCGAAGCTGCCTACGTTCTTTGTAGCCGTTCCGGGCAACCCGTTCCATTGCTTACAGGCGATTTGACACCCACGGCATGCCGTGCACTTGGAGGTGTCAACGAGAATTGAATATCCTTCAGACATATCACACCTCCTATGCCTTTGTTATGTTGACCATGAAGGCCTTGGATTCGGGGATCATGGTGTTGGGGTCACCCACGTTCGGGGTGAGCAAGTTTGCAGATTCGCCGCCGTCCTTTGGAACCATCCAGCCGAAGCACCAGGGCATACCCACCTGATGAACTGTGAGCTCTCCCATTTTGAAAGGACGGAATCTGGTCGTCACAATGGCCACGCACTCGACCTCGCCGCGGGCGGAGGAAACCTTCACCTTCTCTCCATTTTTGATTCCCCGCAGTTGGGCCAGCTCTTCGCTGATCTCTACGAACATCTGCGGGTGAGCTTCGATGAGCCATGACTGCCAGCGCGTCATGATGCCTGTCTGCCAATGTTCGGTGACGCGATAGGTGGTCCCGACAAAGGGAAAGCGAGGATCACAAGTGAGATGCTTATCCATTTCCCCAGTGAATATCTTGATGGTTGGATTGACAAACTGACCTGACATAATGTTCTTAGGAACCGGGCACTCCAGAGGTTCATAGTGCTCGGGGAATGGACCGTCGGCTAGGCCGGGCCCAAAGATGGAGGCCACGCCATCGGGCTTCATGATGAACGGGTATTTTCCTGCCTTCGGGTCGCTCATTGGCGGTGCAGGACCGTCTGGGACATCACCTACCCACTTGCCCTCAGCCCATTTGAGAAGAGGCCGCGCGGGATTCCACGGGTTTCCGTCAAGATCAACAGCCGCCCTATTGTAGATGATCCTCCTATTGACTGGCCAAGCCCACGCCCATTGCGAGTAAAGACCGAGACCGGTGGGATCGTCCTTTTTGCGTCGGGCCATGTTGTTGCCTTGTTGGTTGTAGCTTTGACAGTATATCCAGTTCCCGCAGGACGTGCTTCCATCAGCCTGGAGCAGCGGGAAGGCGGGGACTAGTTCGCCCTTCTTATATTCTTTGTCTCCTATTTTGACGTCTTTGAGGAAATAGCCGTTGACCTCCTTGGCAACCTTATGGGCGTCGAAATGGCCTTTCTGATCGACGTAGTCCCATTTGAGACTCAAGATGGGCTCGGGGAATTTTCCTCCTTTCTTGTAAAGATCCCTTATCTTGTTCATAAGCTCGACTACGATGTCGCCGTCAGGTTTGGCCTGCCCTGGTGCATCGACGGCTTTATATCGCCACTGAGCCCACCTTCCGCTGTTGCTAATACTTCCCTCTTTCTCCACCGAGGCGGCGCATGGCAGCATAAAGACCTCAGTCTTGATTTTTTTTGGATCTGCCCCTGGGGCCTTACAGAAAGAGCCTGTCTCGTTGTCGAAGATGTTTACATTGACAAGCCAGTCGAGCTTACCGAGGGCTTGGCGCACCTTGTTTGCGTTGGCACCGCTGCATGCCGGATTCTGGCCCCATGCAAAGAATCCCTTTATTTTACCGGCATACATTGCATCGAACAGGTTCAACCACGAGCAGTTTTGGCCGATATCCAGCTTTGGCAGCCATCCGTATCCGAACTGGTTCTCTTTGGTGGCCTTTTCGCCCCAGAAACTTTTCAGGAGGCTTACCACATACTTCGGGGCATTTTGCCACCAGTTGACGGACTTTGGATCTACAGATTTAGGTGTTACCACCTTAAGGTACGACTCCAAGTTGGCCAGATTTACCGTCGGCGTGCGGAGATATCCTGGAAGGATATGGAACAGGAGGGCCTGATCCGTGGATCCTTGGACGTTGGATTCACCGCGCAGGGCGTTGACGCCGCCGCCGGCAATCCCCATGTTGCCCAGCAAGAGCTGAACGAGGCACATAGCCCGGATGTTTTGGACCCCTACGGTATGCTGTGTCCATCCCATGGCATACATTATTGTGCCGGCCTTATCCTTCACACCGGTGGCAGCGTATGCCTCATACACCTTTACAAGGTCTTCTTTTGGGGTGCCAGTGATTTCGGAGACCTTTTCGAGGGTGTATCTAGAATAGTGTTGTTTCAGTAGCTGGAGCACGCAACGGGGGTTCTCCATTGTCATATCCCTTTCGGGAACCCCTTTTTCATCCTTCTTAAGCGCCCACAAAGACTTATCGTATTTTTTGGTTTTGGGATCATAACCTGCAAACAGGCCGTCCTCGAATTTGAACTTGTCACCCAGGAGGAACGTCGCATTAGTGTAATTTACGACATAGTCTTTGAAATACTTGTTGTTGTCGAGGATGTACTTGATCATGCCCCCCAGGAAGGCAATATCAGTGCCTGACCGCAGCGGCGCGTAAATATCAGCCCGAGCCGCAGTCTGGGTAAACCTCGGGTCAACCGAGATGAGTATGCCCCCCTTATCCCTTGCCCGTTGGACCCATTTCATGGAGATGGGGTGATTTGCGGCCGCGTTGCTGCCCATGACGAGTATGCAGTCGCTGTTTTTGAGATCGATCCAGTGGTTGGTCATTGCGCCGCGTCCGAACGACTCTGCCAGAGCCGCTACAGTCGCGCTGTGTCATATACGAGCCTGGTGTTCGATGTAAACGAGTCCAAGGGCTCGCATCATAGCCTGAAGCGGCCACAATTCTTCGTTGTCCAAAGCCGCACTTCCCACGTGTGCAATTGCCTCGACTCTGTTGACCACATCGCCCTTA
>Ga0172368_10000924_pt1 | contig 41173 bp, 39 predicted proteins | sample Lak11m_FD_114540 | JGI IMG/M metagenome (GOLD analysis project Ga0172368, IMG submission 114540) | Freshwater microbial communities from Kabuno Bay, South-Kivu, Congo - kab_022012_11m | ecosystem: Environmental > Aquatic > Freshwater > Lake | place: Democratic Republic of the Congo: South-Kivu... | reverse complement strand
TTAAAAATCTGAGGATTGTTTTACAGAGAGAAATAGCGAATGCAAAGAGAAAGGAGGCGGTGGCTGCCTGATATGCAGCATAGGAGCTGCTATGGAATTTCAACTAAGGAAGGGATTGACTCTCCATCAATTATTTGTGACCTTTCTTCACAATTAACCACTTTGGCGCTTTAAAACGGACAATTCGCCAGTAAATCCATACATAAAAAAAGATGAATATGATCACAAAACTAATCAAAATAAAAGTTTCCTGCCAGAATGCTATAGCAGGCAATAAACTTATTGCGGAAACTGACCACAGGTAAGGAGCAGTCATAGAATTGCGCCCAAACTTATGATAGGTTTCTCTTGGGCCAATCATCCATTTGACAATTCTTTTATATATTAATGTATGCAAATGTAATGCATCCGGTAGAACAGGGGATATCCCCTTTAGAAATTTCCTGCGGTAAATTGAAAAAAAGGTCTCTGTAACAGGATATACAACCAGCATCATGGGAAACCATGCAGATACTTCCGGATGCCTTTTTACAAGAAGCACAGACATCTCACCGATAAGAAACCCTAATAAATAAGCACCTCCGTCTCCGAGGAAAATCAAGCCGGCAGGATAGTTCCATAACAAAAAGCCCATAATGGCTCCACCTGCCGATAAACACACTGATACAAGAAAACTATCTCCTAACAAATAAGAGACATAACCAATTGCGGAGATAATTATCAAGGATACTGCTCCGGCAATGCCATTAAAACCATCGACAATATTTATTGCATTGGCAATGCCACCTATCGCAAACATTGTAAATGCAAGAGATAACGGCAAGAAATTTAAAAGATAATCTATAAAAGGAATATCTACGCGGTTTAACGACGCGCTCAACAAGAATGCTCCCACGCCTGCCGCGAACATTGTCAGAACCAATCTCATTAACACGCCAGCTTTTTTTGTCAAATCCTCTATAAAACCACCCGCAAAAGCAGGCACAGCAGAAATAAGTAAAAGCCAGAATTCACGAGGTAATGCTTTATGTAAACCGACTATAACGCCTGCCATTGTAAAACCTATGATGATAGCAACTCCACCTATACGCGGCGCAGGGCGAGCATGAAACTTCTGGGGGCCTCCGCCTATAGGATCAACGGTTATTGAGCCTAAGAGATGAGAGTAACGAATCACCAACAAAGAGGCAATCGATGAAAATAGAAAAGAGAGGATAAAAAGGGTCATAAGAATATTTTTATTTGTAATAGAGAATTTTGGATCTGCGACAAACGGTAAAAACTTGCAGATACTATCTTATCATCTTATCTTTAAGAACATCGCCTATTCTTTTAGCAGCCATACCGTCACCATAGGGGTTGACGGCCTTCAACATTCGGTCATATATAAAAGAATCATCAAGCAAATGAGGTCTGATGTCAATAGCGGAGACCAATTGGCTCATGCCGCCATACTCTTTTCATAGAATTTTTTCTCATAAGCAACTGGGGATAGATAGCCCAGCCGTTTCTGTCTCCTCTGCCGATTGTAAAAGACTTCTATATACTCGCTGCTCTCCTGCATTGCCTCTTGTCTGGTTCCGTATTTTCTGTGATGCACAAGCTCCTGCCTAAGAGTTCCTCAGAAACTTTCCATCGGAGCATTGTCATAACAGTTGCCTTTTCTACTCATTGATGCGGTCATGCCAAACTGCTCAAGCAGTTTCCTATAATTGCCGGAACAATACTGACTGCCCCTGTCTGAGTGCTGTATCAGCCCATTAGCAGGTCTCTTTGCTGCCACCGCCCGAAACAACGATTCGCTGACAAGATTCTTTATTATTCTTTCACCTACCTTTTGGTGTCCACTTTTTCTATCCTACCTCATTCTGAAATTTCTGAAATATAAATAAACTATTCACATAAAAAGTCCAAATTTATGACGGATTATCCGAAAAAGAAATTTAGGCCCTGATATGAAGTTACGTCGCCAGAGTCGACGAGGTTCTCTAAGTAGTCGTGGCAGCCATTCGAGTCCATTTTTTTGAAACCATGGATGAGATCGTTTTTTACTTCCTGCATAAAAATCGAAAACCGCTCCTATCGCGCCGATGAATTTCACATTGAGTTTATCTTTATTTTGATAGATCCATTTTTCCTGCTTTGGGGCTGTCATGCCTACCCATAAAATGTCCGGATTTGCTTTATTGATTGCTTTAACCATCAAATCGTTCTCATCATCTGTGAAATCTTTTTTAAAGGGCGGGGAGAATGTGCCAACAACTTTTATGTTTGGAAAATCAATGCCCATTTTTTTATTGATCTTATGCAAAGTCTTTTCTGCAGAACCAAGAAAAAAGCAGGAGTGCCCATTACCATCGTTGAGAAGCTTATTAACCTCCCAAAAAATATCACTTCCTGTTATTCTCTGTCGGATAGCACCTCCGAATAGTCTTGAGGCAATAATAATCCCTATACCATCGGGAATAATAATATTTGCATCTCTGAGAGCATTACGGAATAAATAGTCTTTCTGTGCAGCCTCCAGCCCATGTGGATTTGCACAAACTAAATAACACTGAGAACCATTATTCCTAATTCGCGTCAAAATTTCATTGACACAGTTGGAAAGCTCAGAATTTACAACATGAAAACCCAGAATGTTTTCGTATGAAATCCCCGCTGTCTTACTCATGACCTGCGTCTTGCTATAACGACCATTGAGCTGCCGATTTTATTAATTCTGTCGCTAATCCTCCCATAAACCCAGAAAGGCAGCAGAATCGCCGATATAAATGAAAGCCTGGGCGCGTATGGAAACAACCGCCATGAAAACCTATAATGTCCCGATAATTTCATCTGTTGCTTCAGTGAATCAAAATATCCCATCCCTCCTACAGTATAAAAAAAGGGACTTTTTCCGGAAAAATCGATGCTCATAATCTCAAAACCCTTTCTATTCAAAATTTCTCTGATTGACTTCTCGCTGAAGTCGAAGAGGTGGTAGGGAGCTTCCGAATGGGCCCATGGCAAACCCGTCATTCTTGAAAGAAAAAGAGTTGAACGGGCAAATCCACAATCGGCGCTCGGTATTCGAATTACCAAAACTCCTCGTTCATTGAGCAGGGAATGAGCCCGCTGCAGCGCTCTCTCCAATGAAGGCAAGTGCTCCAAAACATCACTCATGGTTATCACATCGAAGCGGCCCTCTTCTAAATCAAGCGTTTCTATGGCGCCCAAATAAGCGTTAAGACCATTTGATCGGGCAACACTGACCGCATCCGCATTTACGTCGCAGCCGGCCACTTCCCAGCCTAAGGTCCTAAGATGATAGATCAATTTCCCCGTCGAGCAGCCTACGTCAAGGATTCTGCCTTTTTCTATCCCTTTCCCTTTCAGAAGACCGTGCAGATATATCGCTGCATCCGGTGATGTGCCTGAGAGGTCGCTTGCAGCAGTCCGGTAGTAACCGGCAGACATCTGATAAGCCGTGCGGAGAGTATTTTCATCAGGCTGCGGCCAGACAAAGATCAGCTCACATTGATTGCACCGCCACAAACGCCATCCTCTTTTTGCGGCCACAAACGTGTGAGTATGATATCCGCAGCATTCGCATCCGGAGGGCGAGATAGCACTACTCACGGCCCCATCTCCTCTCCTTATAAATATTCGAGTAGTGTGACAGCAGCTTTTCACTTCCCGGCTCAAAGCGTTCTATTTTCTCCAAGCCGGGCCACACGGACTCGTCAAACTCAACGTACAGCGGGAAAGTCTGCATTAGGCCGTCAATTTGACGGGCCGTGAAATGCGGCATCTTGAGCATTGAAGAAGCGGTAGTATGGACTGTCGTTTCATGAGGGTCAAGCCACCCTTCTTTTATTGCCTCTTCACGCAATATCGTGCCCCTGTATGGAGTAAAAATACTTATCGTCACCGTATCATAGCCTTTTATTTGTTTGACAAAGCGAATAGTGTCGAATACCATCTCTCGTGTTTCATAGGGAAAGCCGATAATACAGTTGATACTATAGATGATTCCGCTATCGTCTATTATTTTAAAATACTGCAGGAGTTTATTGTTGGAAATATTTCTTCTCAGGCGCTTTATCCTGAAAGCTTCACTCCCGGACTCAACGCCGAAAGAAACCCTGAAGAGACCTACATCTTTAAGCCTGATCAAAACATCAGTGGTGCAATGCTCGGGCCGCGTATTAAACCAGAAAGGAATGGAAAATTCCTTATACATCTCGATAAAATCCTCTATCTCCTGTTTGGGACGGGCAAGGAAACTGTCATCAATAAAATATAAGAGGTTCACCTTATAGTCATCAACAAGATGTCGTATTTCTTTTCTTATATTCTCTACGGTGCGTCTTCTAAGAAATATCCTGTTATGTTCTCTGGCAATGCGATTATGCATCGGAGAGTTGCAATACGTGCACATATTAGGGCACCCTCTGTATGTCTCAATCGGAAGCGCCCTATGGATTTTACCGCCCATGGGACGTATAAAACGCTCTTCATTAAACAATGAGAAATCTGTTGAATAATCGTTCAGATCCACATACGGTCGTGTTGGATTTCTTTTAATCGACCCATCAGGCATCTTGATCCATATATTTGGAATATCGGTGATATCCTCATGGTTATAAAGGCAGACAGCCATATTTTTTACAACACCCTCTCCCTCATCAACACCCAATATCGATATTTCGGGGAAAGAAATCAGCCAGTCAGGTGCAGAAGTTGCCAGAATTCCCCCCACAATTGTTGGAACATTATACCGGTTAGAAACCCGAAGCAATTGCAATGCCCTGGAGAGCCCATCTTCTACAAACGAATAGATTATAAAATGAGGTTTAAAGGAATCAAGCTTTTCCTTGAAATCAGCCTCTATATCCGTTGCTTTGAGCAACTTAAGATTGCTCTCAGAAAACATGTTTTTTGCCTGCAAATATTTAACCCTGTTCTGAGGGCTGCTGAGATTTCCATCTCCATATTGAGCCGTATCAAAAAGCTCTACCGTAAACCCTTCTTTTTTGAGTATCCATGTAAAAAGTGCTATTGATAAAGGCGTTACCAGCATCATTGGTATATTTGGATAAACAAGTAATATTCTAAAATCACTTTTTTTCATTTTTAAATCCTTTACATTTCAGTTTATTACTCTGGACCATTTATGTTGCCAGGAGTGCATCCTTATCCGCGATGCGGCTGCTATTTCTTAGATCTTCTGCCTTACTTCTTTGAACAGACTACCATCATATGCGAGCTTAGAAAGTTTTCGGAAATGAATGCTTGCATTCTTTCCTTTTCCTGCTCCGATGCGGTCTTCAGATAATTTATCCAGAACCTGTCTTTGATAAGCCCGAGATTGTTTTCCATAATGTTGATGTCCAGCTTACCGGGCGTAGTGATCTCCAACACATTGAAGTCCAGACGATTCAGGAGCAACAACACGGATTTCGGGTTAAAGAAATTCAGATGATGGGGGGGAGAAACAGACTTTGAATTTTCCCACAGTACCTGTATATCAACCCCTGTGCTGCTCAACGTGGTAAATATAAACAGGTCGCCCTTTTGCATAAGACCCTTGAGAGCCAAAAGAAATGCAGCCGGATCATAAAGATGCTCAAAAAGCTCAAAGCTTACAAAATTCCTGCCGCTCCTCGGAATCATTTCGTCTGAAAGCTCCTCCAAAAATTTCTCGATAACCGCTAAACCCTTTTTACGGCACACCTGCGCAAGATGCAAAGAGGGCTCAATTACGATGATATCGGCACGAGAGATTTTCCCGATTTCCTCGGCGAAGATGCCGTATCCTCCCCCGATATCGAGAATCGCACCTCCCTGCGAGTATTTCTCTACCTTCTCCTTGATCAGTCGTGCTTTGGGCTTCCAGAGACTTTCTCTTCTGGCAGATTCTGTCTCCTTGTAAAAATTCGTGGCCCAGTATTTCGTCGAAGGAGCATCTGTATAATATCGGTCGAAAGCCTCTCTTTCAGGCCTGGGGTTTACAAAAAGAGTCAGACATTTGGGACATTCCTCATAATGAAAACCTTTCTTAAAAAATGAGAACCTGCCTCTCCTCCCGCAGGCGGGGCAATCAATCCTTACCAGAGAAGCATTCCCAAAATATGTAGTGACATCTTGTTCAGCAAGCTTCAAATATTCATCGAAAATATTCTGCGGTCTTATTTCATTCTCTTTCATGTTCTATCTCAATCATCAAGACAGTTCCATTGTGTTACTTTCTCGTACTTTTTATATAATGCATCGTTTATCATTAATTGCTTCACTACTTCTAAATCTTGTTGCGTATCGACGGATTTTGAATGGAACCGTGTGGGAACCATTTTGATCTCAATTCCGTTTTCTAGAATTCTCATCATATCTACAGATTCGATGATCTCAAGAGGTGTCTGTGGCATGCTATTGTATTTTAGAAGAAAGTCCCTTTTGAACGGTATGATGCATACCTGTTTGTACATGGGCACGGTCTTAGCGCCTTTTTTTCTGGAAGGGATGGGTTCCCTTGAAAAATAAAGCGCGTTGCTGAATTTATCCACCACAACCTTGACTTCATTCGGATCTTCGAACTCCTCGAGGGTGCGGATTTTCCCGAGTAGATTGGTAATCAGTATATTCCTGTCATCGAGCATAGGCCGTACGGCTTCGTTTATCATCTCGGGATGGACCAGCGGTTCGTCCCCCTGGATCATGACCATGATATCAATCCTATTCCCCGTCTCCTCCTCTATTTTGAGCATGGCTTCAGCGCATCTATCGCTTGCTCGCTCATGGGTATCCATAGTCATAACTGCTTTCCCGCCGATTGAGTTTATGTAATCCACGATTTCCTGGTCGCAGGTGGCCACATATACGTCTGACAATATCTTACTCATTTTGCTTCGTAAGTAGACATGCCCTATCATGGGTACTCCGCAGATCTTAGCAAGCGGTTTTCCTGGAAAACGGGATGATGCCATGCGTGCCGGTATTATGCCTATAATATTCACAGCTTTCCTCTTTTGTACCTTATTTGCGTATTTCACCCATCACTTCACTGCACTTATTCCCAAGATATAAAGTGTCCAGACCTACTGCAATAAATGAATACCCCCTTGATAAATAGGCTTTTACCTTTTCAGGGTCAGGCTGAACGACATGAAATCCCTTTGGCTTTCCCAATGCATCGCATACCCTCTCATATCTTTCCAAAGTCATTTTTACTTCCGGTCTCTCAAACTCCCCTGGCCAACCAAGGGAGCCAGATAAATCGTAAGGACCAATTATGGAGCCATCGACGCCGGGCACACTCAAGATATCTTCCAGATTTTTTATCGCCTCGATATGCTCTATCTGAACGATTACCAGACTGTGTGCCTGCAGCCATTCCCTGTATTCATCAAAGCCATAGCCGTATCTTTGTGCGCGGGCAAGCCCCACTCCCCTCCTACCGACCGGCGGATATCTGACTGCGTTAACTGCAGATACAGCCTCGCTTCTTGAATTCACCATCGGAACTATAACGCCGTGTGCACCAGCATCCATAACTCTTTTTATGAGATTAGGATTGTTTTCACTTACCCTTACAAGTGGAACCATTCCATTGGCCTCTATCTGGCTGATAAGCACTTGAGCTTCATTGAGTTCTATCACGCTATGTTCCATATCCACGACAAGCCAGTCGAAGCCAGCAAGTGCCATAATTTCGGGGATAGACATATGGGCCAGAGTAAGCCAGGAACCAAGGGTGGGCTGATTGTATTGTAATTTTTGTTTGATTTTATTGAAACTATGCATATGTTTCAGACCTTATATCTTCAATATTCAGGACATTCGACATTAAACTGTGTTTTATGTGCCGCAAAGCGTTTTTAACCTCCATCAATGTAAGTCTCCTTCCACCATGTGCATTTAGAGTATTATCCTTCGTTTCAAGTTTAAGCCTGATTCCTTCAAGATGCTTAATATAAGGGATGTAAATTAGTTCCCTTACTTCTCTGGATAACCTATATCCCCCCAAATCAACTTTATTGCCGTAGAATCTCAGATGATGAAAGTGATAAAAGACAATGTCAAACTCCTTGCCGGATCTGATCTCTTTGCCTGAAAGCACCTCTTTCTGTTTGAGGATTTCATATTGCTGAATATTCCACGGGGCAACGCCCCCGCCCAGGTGATTTAAAACATGGACACCGGTAAATTTTTGAGGCCAATCATCGAGATACTTCTGGTCTCCAAATTTTCCATTTTCGTGGCGGGCATAACACCAGTCAATGCAAGCATTTCTCCACCATTCCAGAACGGTTTTCCCGTTCCTGTCGTTTTTGAAAGGCATGAATTGAACACAATATGTGCCGGATTGCCTGCTATGGTCATAACGCGGGGTATAACGGTGACTTACAATGAGCACCGATTTCTCACCCATCTCTTCAAAGAGTTCTGTCGGAGAACGCCAGAAATATATATCTGCATCCAGATATGTGCAGCTTTCAACAGCATAGTTATCCAGCACAAATTTGATAATTGATGGCGTACATGTCCAGCAGTACTCCACATAGGATCTCGATTGTTTAACTGCAAGCAATTTTTCATCCTCGAATTCATCAAGCCCTATGATGGTCGCATGTTCGAGCCTTAGACTGTTTAGAATTTTTTGGCCTGAATCGTCAAAAGCGAAAATGAAGATATGAAAATCGTCACAGTGGGTGTTAAGCGACTCGTACAGAGCGAGCCCGCGGGAAAGATAGTTTGAATCGAATAGTGTGCAAAAGTTTATCATTGGTTCATACTCAGAAGAAACAATTTCAAACTGTTCAAGACATGTCCAATCTGAGCATCACTGAGCTGAGGATACATCGGCAAGCTTAAAATCTGCTTATATGCGGTTTCGGTGACAGTAAGTCCGCCAGGAGCAATTTTAATTCTTCCTCTATACCCTGGCTGCAAATGAACAGGGCAGGGGTAGTGAACGGCGGTCCTTATTCTCTTCTGTTTCAAATAGGTCTGGAGTTCATCCCTTTTTTCGGTTCGAACTACATATAGATGATATACGTGTCTGTAGCCACGAACCTCTTTCGGCGCCACTATTTCAGCATTCTCAAGCACCTTGTTATATTCACCAGCAATTACCCTGCGCTTTTCATTATCCTTATCCAAACCCTTTAGTTTCACTCTTAATATAGCGGCCTGTATTGGGTCAAGTCTTGAATTGATCCCCTTCCGTGAACTAATGTACCTTTCTTTCCAGCCATACTCTCTCAAGGCAATTGCAGTATCAGCAAGGTCACAGTTATTGGTAGCAACTATGCCGCCGTCACCTATAGCGCCAAGATTTTTTGTCGGGTAAAAGCTGAAGGTTGCGAGATCGCCAAGGGTGCCGACCCTTTTATTTCTAAAAGCAGCGCCATGTGCCTGCGCGCAATCCTCTATTATACGCAAATCGAATTCTCTAGCAATTTCCTGTATTGCATCCATGTCGGCCGGATGACCGTACAAGTGGACTGGTATAATAGCTTTAATAGTTCCTTTCACGTCCAGCCTGCCTTTTTTCCCCGCTCTCAAAGTTTCATATAGGCTTTCGGGATTCATTGTATACGTGTCTTTCCCGACATCGACCAGTAATGGTGTTGCCCCTGTGCGTTCAATTGCAGCTATAGTAGCCACTGCAGTGTGAGACACTGTTATGACCACATCACCATAGCCTACATCAAGGGATCTTAATGCAATTTCTATGGCATCAGTACCACTTCCAACGCCAATGCATCGGGTTACCCCGGTATGGGAGGCAAATTCATTCTCAAAAGAGCTAACTTCTTCACCAAGTATGTACCAACCACTCTCAAGTACATTACGAATTGCATCATCTACTTCTGCTTTGTATGCAAAATAGCTTGCTTTAGGATCTGTCTGTGGCACAAATATTTCTTGCAACGTATCAAACATAGTGCTCAAAATTCTCCCTGTAAAATTTGATAGTCTTTTCTAGTCCCTCTTTAAGTGACACTCTAGGCTCCCATCCTATGGTTTCCCTGATCAATTTATAGTCCGAATAGTAATCACCGATATCAATTTTCTTTCTTTCCTCAGGAAAAGCCTTAACTATGTATTTCCCCGAGCCATTTATCTCGATCAGCATTTGTGCCAGAACTCCAAGGTTTACTACTTCACTGCTACCAAGATTAAAGATCATTCCATTTGTTCTATCGTTGCTCATCGCTAAAAGCATAGCATCAACACAATCATCTACATAATTAAAATCACGCAACTGGTTTCCTCCCCATACTTCGATAGCAGAATTCTCCAGTATTTTTCGAATCCAGATACCAACAAATGTCTGTCTGGCATCCTTTACACGCATGCATGGACCTATGGTGTTTGTAAGACGAAGAACACATGTTTTGACATCGTAAACATTGTTGTAAAGGATATGATAATATTCTCCCGCCATCTTGTTGATACCGTTTACATCAATCGGTCTTATTGGGTGAATTTCATCAACAGGCAGGTAATCAGGTTTGCCGTAAATCTGACGTGTGCTGGCATAAACTATTTTGATTGTTGGACTATAAAGTCTGCATGCCTCGAGTATTGAAAGCTGTGCTGTGCAATTTATCTCAAGGTCGGTAAATGGATTTCGCATTGAATCCATGTGGCTTGTCTGTCCGGCAAGATTAAACAGATAATCGTGATTTTTAATGAGATATTTCATGCTATGGGCATCACGCACATCGGATATATTTATTTCTATTTTATCTTTAATCCCTGCTACATTGTGGAGGTTTCCACCGTATTCTGGAATAAGGCTATCCACAACCAGCACATGCGCTCCTAAGTCAACCAGCTTTTTCGCTAAATTAGCGCCGATAAAACCGAGACCACCCGTTATCATTACATTCTTTCCTCTATAACTGCTCATTTTTACTCTCTCCTTGCAAGGCAAGCGCACTTTGCGCCTACTGTCCATTCCTCAATTTTAAAATACTGCCTTCATATTTAGCACGGATATTCGCTCTGTCCAATGAATCAAACGACGCGACTATCTCGTATTTGTCTTCAAAAAAGGAATAGAATTTTAATTTATCGAAAAACCAACATGGATAACTGCATGGATAAATAGACGGAGGAATACTCTGCACCGTTAGTCTGTCTCTTCCCCCATTGATAAATCCAGTCCTATCAATGATGATATATTCAAAACCAATGCCCTTTATTTTCTCCAACACCTCAAAAGGTTTCTGAAGATATTGAATGACACTGGACAAAATTATAGTGTTGGGATCCGCCGCTTCGAGACAGCTCTCTATATCGTAGTAAAATCGCAGTTCGTCATTTTCAAAGTGTTCTTTCCCCGCATCTACAAAATGTCTTTGTTCAACAATATTCCACGTTACACTCGATAACTTCTCCAAAAACAATCTGTTCTGATAATACGTGCTTCCCATGGAGCCTCCGAAATCTATCACATTCAATTTGCCTCGATTGACGGCAGCTATCCACATCAGACAGGCCAGTAACGGCCACGAATATTCAATCCTGTCAAACAACACCGAATCTCGCTCATAGACGGCTTCACCGTTTTTTATTTTTAAAAGGGCGCATTTAATTTTTTCAAGGATTACTGCGTCATCATATCCCCTTGAATGTAGCTCTGCCTCGTCCCAATTGTTATAGTTGCCCTTCCAGACTATACCTATCGCAAAGACATCTTTGAGCATTCTTGAAACTTTAGGCGGCAGCCAGTCTCTCAATACCTGCTTTATCTGAGGACTTATGGATGACATAGAGTTAATGAGACTTCTCAAACTGGTTTGTTCATGTCTTTGACGTATACATTAAAAATACTGATAGGATCAAAACCCATTGAAAAAAGAGGTGGTCCCCATTTATTTATTGGACAGCTTAGCAAATGTAATTCTTCGTAGAATTCCTTTCGCAATTTTTATCATCATTCTTAATCTCCCGTGCTTTTGACAACCAGATCTTTAAATAGAGCTCATTTGGTGACCCGCGGGATAACTCAAGCTAAGGTTCTTGTTGTCAGCGACCCAACTCCTCAACAGTCGTCAGCTTTTCAGCCGTAAAACCGTGGTCTCCTATAATCAGCCCGCTTTTATTTTTAAATAACGCCACCACTTTCTCCATTCAATTCTACTTTGTAAAAGTATGCTCGCACTTTTTCGTATAAAATAAACCGGCATTTTGACTCTTCTGATTTTTAGAAAAGTTATCGATCTATTTTCCAATGTTTTGAAAATGTCATCCTCATAGAGTGTTTGCCCTGTGTGTGCTAAATGCAATGCAAAACCGTATTGTTTTTTTATGGTGGCAAATACCCATCCCAACAGAAGATTTCGTTTACTTAAAAAGTCTAAATTTTCAAAATTATTCATATAACTCATCTCGCCCCAAAATGCGGATTTTTTCAATAAGCATGGAAGAAATATTTTATCTAATCTATTAAAATGCCTTTTCAGGTAATCGCTCTTAATTCGTTGGGGCCCCTTAATAACCAAGTCGCTTAACCAAAAAGGACGTTGTTCCATGGCATACATCACAGCATGCATTTTGTCTTCGTTGACATAACTATCATTTATGCCTGGTTCAAATTCGGCAACCATAATTCTTGAGATTACATCTTGACCAAGACTCAGGAAAAGGCGTAAATCCGTTCCCTGTGAATCCGTTTTAAACCAGTCAATATAGGCGATCTTTAACGCTTTTAGAACAGTGGGCAAAGAAATGCAATCCAATTCAATTTTTTCTTTAATGTAAAATAATTCATTGAAGGACCACTCTTTAAGTTTTATAGCATTAGGAAGAAGAGTCGAAGAGCAATAAGGCGACTTTGTCAGATAGAACCGCCTTTTATTATCATCTTCTGCCACGATCTTATTAAAACTATATAATTTGAGGAATCCGGCCTTCTCTGTTTCTATATAATCGATATCCCGGCGGTCGGCATCAAAAGCTATACCTATAGAGAATTTTGCAATTTTTCTCCAATCTGAAAGCAGTTGCCCAGAAGCTCCGATATCCATTAAAACAGGCGGTTTTTCCTTGAACTCCTTCAAGCTGAGTATTTCTTCTATCAACCTTGCGCTCCCCCCTTCATATACGACGCTTATTGTGGCATGTCCTCGATGGCCCGATTCGCTTCACTGACTTGCTATTCCGCTAATCTCTCTTCCATTGGAAGCGGAATCCATCGACAGATAGCGATATAAAAGCAAATATGTAACAAAATACATCGCCGTGAAAAATTCACACTGAGTCGACATATTTATCAGGAAAAAAGACGTGGCAAAGATGCCTTTCTCTTTTGAAATCATAACCATCATGAGAACAAAGAAGAGGCCAAGAATGATCCCATAATCGACCATCATTTCGATGAGAATGGAATGGGAGCATATAGATTCGGAGAATTGGCCTTTATAAAACCAATTTGTGTAATCCGTGGCAAGCGCCCCTGCGCATCCGGGATAAGAAGGATAAAAAATATTTTCACCTTGGGTCAGCCATTGGCTCAAAATTGCCGAATAAAAAACCGACCTTCCAGTGGTTATTTCATCCCAACGCCAACCGTCACCCATCCCGATAATTATTTCCGTCAATAAAATACCTGTCAATGCCACAATCACAATGAACTTGATTAACCCATAATAACTGTTTCCATTTAGTCCTCTTTTTTTCAACTGAACATATGCGTGAAGGTGATACAATGCAATAGTCGTTACGAATGCGATTATTTCCGCCCTCGTTGACTGAAAAGAGACGACCAGAAATAAAACCAGAGATAGAGCCAATCTTATTCTACCGTTGATATAAAGCAGAAGGCAGGCAGAATAAATTATAAATACATATGCGTTTTTTGAAAAAATAATATCGTGCCAGGTCGCTGATTCCTTAAATCCCAGATCAACAATGCCGAGAACCGTCAATACTCTAACCACATAATATATGGTTACCCCGCCTATGACCGAAAACAGAAATTCACGCGGCCTGACGCGCAATGCTATAACAAGAAAGCCCACAAGGGCGGTAACAAGGGCTTCCCACGATTTTGATCGATTAAATCCCTCGAATGTTGAAAATGTGCCATGCCTGAAATCGAATATCATTACTACCGAGGTATAAATCAGGAATAAAGCTAAAATGTTGTTACTGCCGGTCAGCTTTGGAAATTTCCCCTTGTATAAAATCGCAAGAAAAACAAAAAAAAGACAAATTGGGTATACGATTTTATTGAAAACAGACCACGCCACGCCGACTCCCGCATACATGGGCAAGAGCAACAGCAACGAAATAATTCTGGCTTTGCTGTCAGCTTTTTCAATATTTTCCTGAGAATACATATAAAATAATTTAAAGCTATATACTAACTCTGAGGCTTTCCATCTGAAGATTATCAGTCAGTCTTATGCATTTAATTCTTTCGAAATGATACTATGGAGCAGTTGTGCTCTTTTGTAGAATGTGTGGTCTCTTAGCGTTCGGCGATGCCCAGCCATAGCGATTTTTATACACTCAAAGGGATGATCCATCAACCACTTGATCTTGTCAGACGCTTCACCACTGCATTTATAAGTGACTATCTCATAATCCGGTTCAAAGAAATCTTGGATGTTTTTCTTGTGATCTGTGACTAGGCAAGCCCCAACACCTGTCGTCTCGAACATGCGCATATTTACAGAGCAGTCACCTGCAACTAGAGCATGATTGTTGAAGGATATTTTCGAGGCAGCAAGGATTTTGTACATTTCCAATCCGTATCTAGGTTTTTCAGAAATTTTTAGGATGTTTTGAATACCATTAGTAATTCGGACAGGCCTATCCCATCTTTTCGCCCGTGAGAGTACCGATATATTAGCTGCCTTTTTAAGTCCCAAAGAGTATAACGCTTTGTGCGTGTACCAAACTGCATTTTTAATGACAATATGTTTCAAGCTGTAAGGATTAGTGTCGGTGCATATTCTCATGCTGATGCCGCTGTCAAGCAAATCATTTAAAATTTCAATGCGATTTTCATGCACGCACTTTTCTGGAATGAGCGAACCGATGAAGACAAGATTATTTGAACGGTTATCCATAGTCGTATTGATCTGGTTGAGAATATTTGTTTCAAATGCGTGATTCAATTCAAAAGCCCGTAGTCCGAGTGTTTTAACGTAAGACGTAAAAGCAGGACCGCAACAAAAAACAAAATTATAAGCTTTTGATTGTTCGCACGTCTTTAACGCAATCGCACTGCATACATAACCAGTAATAATCTTTATCGACTTAATCTTCTCTCTTAGGCATGCGATGCCATAATCATCAAAAAGGCTCATATCTTCAAAAAAGACTACTTCAGGCCTGATTGTGGCTATCTGCTCTTCAACAAGTTTTGTTCCCTCTCCCCTGATACCTCTCTCGGTTGCCCACGCATGTTGCATATACCCGGCGTTTGCAACGATTTCATATGCTTCAACACCGAGCTTTTGTAGGTTTTTTGAGAAAAAGTCGGCCCATCCATAGGCATCTGACATAAGCGCGCGGTATTGAGAATCGTAACTCTCACTTTTTAGCGCTGGGAAGCGCTGATAGAATTCGTCAAGATAGTATCTTGAGAAAGTCGTTACTTTTACAAAACGATAGGCCATAGAATTACATGGATGAGGCGTTTGGCCCCCTCTCTAAGCATCACCGCAACAGCGGATAAAAATATCTCTATGAACACTTGTAGAGAGATTACTGTTATGCCACAATATTGTAAAATCGCCTGAGAATTTTTTGCATGTTTCTCTTAACTCGATTAAATCCTGCAAGGCATTATCACGATCTCTCAAGAAATTGTTTTCATCATAGATAACGGCATTTTCCATAACAATAAGAGGTCTTTCAATTACTGAGACCTCTTTTCTATTTATTAAATCAAATAGCGGATACTCAAAGCAAGTTCCGCATCGGCAGCCAGGGCGATCAGGAAAAACCAGTGTGCTGTCGTATGCCAGGCCGGCTCCAGCCAAATTCAGTGGAGTTCTCGAAACATCCCATCTCAGAAAATGCTGTCTGTTGCCGAAGGAGGACTGGTTAATCCCCTCCTGTTTAATCACAGATTTGAGGATTAGCGCTTCTTTTTTTATACGTTCACCATTTTGATAAGAGTCATAGCTACCGTGGAGACCTAATTCATGGCCACGTTCGTAAATGCGCCTGATTAATGCGCGGATCACCGGTTCATGAATAGAGTAATATGTATCCCTTAGTGGATTTGTATTGTCTGTGATAAAATAGAAGGCGATACGATTCCCGGCGGCCTCATTTACATCCATCATCCACTCAAAATTTCCCAGCAAAGGGTCTGAACTGTAGTCGTTTCGTTTTACCCTGTAATAATTCAACATATTCTGCACGGCAAGCAATGGATTGCGTCTTTTTAGGATATCTCCCCCAAATTGATTTAAAAACAATTTAATATTTTTAGTTCCATAGCTATAGGGGAAATCCACGTCGGTACTGACTTTTATTCGAGGTTCGCGACTCTTACGCTCTAATGCTGGCCATAAGTGCTTCATGCAAGCCCATAATATCTCCAAATACTCATTGATAATCGGACGATGAAGAAAATCTTCCTGATACGCTAATGACGCTTTTGCAGGGAAACGATCATACTCGTCTCGATCATGCTTTACTGCTTCCTCGTAACGGGAAAGCATGAAGAATGCAGAACCAAAAATATCGAGACCGATTTTGCAGCATCCGTCTTTCCTTTCACATCTGGGGTTACCATAAATTACAGGTATTTTAGAATTAACTAATTTAATATCTAAGCCAAGCTCAGTCGTGTCCCAAACGGCTAAGGGACGAATTGGTAGCGTATTAAGATTCAACCAATTACTATCAGCATTGGAGAAAAAGCTATCTGAAAGTTCAAGCCGTTTGCCTTGCCACTGAAGGACAATCGACTCAATCGGGGATAGCTGTGTCTCATACTCCACCCCCAGGAAGTCTTGAAGGAGAACCTTAAAGATATATGAGCGCTCTGTCTCAGCGCCTGGCGGATGGATAACTTTTAACAACCGAATCCCTTTTTAAAAATACGTCTATAAGGCTTTTTGAGTTTTATGCTTAAAGCGATCATATTTGTCCCTTACCGCCCCTAAAATATCCTTGGCCCTAAAAGCCGCATGCAGAAGAACAGAATCCGTTTTTGAAATGCAAAATACCGGGGTTTGAACACCACCGAAGCTCCTAAAAAAACGTTCGATAGACGGAATCATTGAGCCTTCGAAATCAAACCTCTTCGATACCGTCGAAGCAAACTTGATACCATCCCAGATTATCTGTGATCCTGCGCCGCAGTTTGGCAGGGATGGATAGTTACCTCCCATTAAATAATAAGCCGAATCTTTATCCCACACTAAATATAATCCGGCATGACGTTTTCCTGCCTTGTCTTCAGCGATAAATATCTTTCTGCACGAACGACGTTTGCATTCATCGTCCAAACATCTGATAACAACATCGTTGATAAAAGGCATAATTCCGCGATTATTTAAAATAGTCGCGTTCAGCTCTATAATGTCCCCAATACTGCCGTCATCTCTGACGTAAATATCATTTTTTATCGCCTTTCGGATATCGGTTCTTACAGTATTGTGAAAGTTATTCCATACTCTCTCAGTGTTTTCGATATCCTCAATGACATAGGTATAATTCACTGTTTGGTTAAATCCTCTCCAGTAAAATGGCAGCCAGTTACTTATAGTATAATGCCAGCTTTGCCTGTAGATGTCATATGCCGGCAACTGATAAATAAGACCTGACATAAGTTTATGTTGGTAACTAAGCTCATTAGCATACGTTCTAGAGCTAGGGCGTATCCAAGGCCCTAAGAATGGCGTTAAGTGAGGCATTGTCAGCATCTTGAATCCATACTTCCTCTTGATAAAATACGGCATCGAGGCAATAACTTCACCTTCATTTTCTATGAGGGCAACATCCCAATTATCACTTCCGCACACCGCGTCAAGCCACCAGTACTGTGAAAACAATGGTATTGAATTCTCTTCCTGACAGAAATTCCGGTATTTTTCCTTAGCAGTCATGAATGTCAAATATCAAACTTATTCTCATAAAAAATCTCTTTGGCACGTTCAAAAACAACGGAAGGCTCAAGGTTTGTCATACATGCCACCTGATGTGGACACTTTTTCATCGCCTCTGCTTCATTCCAATTTTTCTTGGCTAAACAGGGCATACAGTCAAGTGATAATCGTATTACATGGCTTTGTATGCCCAAAGGGCGAGTCCTGTTGAAATCAGTAGGCCCGTATAGAGCTAGCAGTGGTTTACTCAAAGCATTGGCCACATGCATTAAACCGCTGTCATGACAGATCAACCCTTTTGATAAAGAAATCACAAGCGCAGCTTCCGGAATATTCAGTTTTCCTACAAGGTTGAGCACCTTGCCGTTGAACTCTAATAAAAGGCGTTCAGTATATGACCGCTCGCGTTGGTCACCCAGAACGACAAGACGACAATCCTCATTAAGCAAATGGGATATCAAATTTTGCCAGTGTCCGGCAGGCCAGACCTTCGGGGTAGGAGAACCCGTGGCCGCGGTAAGTTGCAGGACCAGGAAAGGATGCCCATTCAGAAAGGTATCAAATTCTTGTTTAATCCCTGATGGAATCTGAGCCGCTATAGAGATCGTCTGTTCATAAATATGATTAGGTTTGTTTCTTAAGAGCGGATCCAGCAGATCAAGATAGATATCCGTCTCGTGACGGTTCTTAAAATAAGCAACTCTGTCTGTAAAAAAAAATCCATATGCCGCGCTTGCCATCTCTGCATGGCCTATCCTTCTGGGAATCCGAGCGAGAATAGCTCCTATTGCGATGTCTCGAAGCATTACACCGAATGGGAAAAAGATCACATCATAGCGCTCGCGAAGATTCAAAAAGAAACGACACTTTTTCAAAAAAGAGGAATCCTCAGATAAAATCAGGATATCATTGATCAAATCAGACCCGTTCAGAACCGATTCAGTCCCGTAGGAATTTCCCGCTAATATATCAATACGGGAATCCGGGAACTGATGTCTCAATTCCGTTATCATTGGGGTCATAAGTATAAAGTTACCGAGGCCCGTATATGCAGGCACCAGAAAGCGGAGAGGATGAGAAGGTAACTGTTGTCGCAAATCTTCTGTCATTATGCAAGAGCTTTAAGTTCTTTTTCTAAAACATCTTTAAGGGATTCTTTTGAAAAAAAGCTATTGATTGTCTTTTCATCAGGCATATTGCTGCTCTTCGCAATATCCTCTTTAATATTGTGAAGACGGATTTTTTTCGCAATTCCCTCTTCCACAAGACAATCCCAGAATATAAATTTTGTTTCAAAAATCCATATTTCCTTCATGTAGGGAAGCAACTCAAAGATAACAGTTGAATACGTACCTGCAATAATATCAATCTTGGACATTACTTCATCGGTAATTTCCTTGACAATAATCAACTTCTCTTTATTTCCCCTGGGTAGACAATAGGCTTCAAGCTGGTCCTCCAATTTTCCATCCAGTCTCCACTTGAAATAAATGGCATATCCCAGATCCTGCAGAGCACATATATATTTTCCGACGTGATAAGTATCCGCAAGATCCTCATGAGGGATGAGAATACCCATCGTACCCTGCTTGCCGCATGCATTTTGTGTTTTAGGCTGCAATAGGGGCCTCATGGGAGCACCCACCATAATTTGACCATCAGCGGACAAGCAAGGTGTTTTGGCTAAAATATGCCTCTTCCACCATTCACCCCAGACCAATATTCTATCAAACCATCGATATTCACCCTGCTTAAAACCATTTAACGCATAAGGAGCATCCCACAGACTGTAATTAGCCCCATGCTGGTGCCCTACTGTTTTTATCCCGTTAGCCTGGCAAGCATAAAGAACCGGATAAATAGAATTTGTGTCATCAATACCATAAAGAATCTCGAAAGGAGAATTCTTTAATTGCTTTTTGAAAAGCCTATAGGCGGATTGAAAACTTTTAATTTTGTCTTGAATTATAAAAATACCCAACTGAAAAACTCGCCTAAGCATAGGATCAACATCTTCACTTATAATGAAGCTTTTATAATTACTATTGAAACTTGCCTTTTCAGCAAACAAGATATTAGGCAATGGTCGTCTAATAAATAAAGTCTGGATCAACTGCTTAATTTTCAACCCGCCTAATTCAATGTAGTTAATACCCATATCTGAAAGAATTTTAATAACTTGGCTCGTTCGAAAATCATCCACCACTCCGCATCTGTAGAGCAAAACTGGATTTTGAGGATAATATCTAAAAACCCTCTTATTATAAAAGGAAGCCACAATGTACCTGATAAGGCTTTTCAGATATTTTACTTTAAATATAACTTCAGATTTGAGATTAATGATAAGAGAATCATTCAAGTGCTTTCCCTCATATAGTAATACTAATCTTAGAAATTCTGCTAATCTACCGTTATTTAATAAAATGTAATTGTATCGATGGATAGGATATTTTTTTAAAAAATTTTTGTATTTAATATAAGCATAAATTATATGCCAATGCAACAATGCTATAATCGTTGGAAACCAATTGATGCCATCATCCCAGAACGAACCTTTGATGTTTTTGCCATCGTCTGATCGCAATTCGTAAAATTCCTGCAAGAGTCTATTTGTTTCTTTGAGGTCACAATCGGGAACAAATCTATCTTCCTCTCCATTTTCATCCGTAATGTAAAGAATACCTGTACTTCCCTCTCTGATTTTAATTTTCTTTTTCACGATTATTGACTTGATGAAGCAATGCAAAATCTTTTTTGGTCGCCGATTTTGGATGGAGGCGGCAGAGAATTTATTTTATACAACGCCATAGGTTTTTGTGAAAGCCGACGGGGGATATCCATTCCTCATAGAGTCGTCTTATCTGAAATTGAAGCTCTTCAAATCCGATTTCCGAGATCCCCTCGTGGAATTCGATAACCTTATCTGCTATCGAGTCAACCTCTTTTACATCCACCCATACACAATGCCTTTTCCAATCGATGATATGATCATACGGCAATACACAATCCGTATCGATAAAAACAGGAATCCTCCCGCAGCTCAATACTTCGTAAAGACGGTACGAAAAATTGCCTCCGCCCCTTGCCACTAAGGCGTAATCCGAATCCAGAATATTTGTCGCATATTCAAGGCGGGCGTCTTTATCACAACGCCCGCCGAATCTGGTCCTATAAATAAAATTCATTTTTACTCTTTTATCCCGCAACAGCGTCCTGACGGCCGCGCCTCTAAGATAAGCCGCGGGTATTGGTTTTTTCGGGGACAACAGTCTGATTCCGTGCAGCAGCATGCTTTTAGGATTTGTATGCGCATAGTCAATATAGCCGCAATATCCAACAAAAGGAACAGGCCCTTTTTTTCTTGTCCTAAGCTTACCTTTAGAATAGCGTTCAAGAAAATCAACAGACCATCCCGGGAGAGCAAACTCATTCGCTTTGCGTTTTGACCTGTAAAAAGATGTCCTGAATATTATCGAATTCCCAATGGGAATATTCTCGTCTGAATCACTATTAAAGAAGATCATTACTTTCTTGCCTTTATTTTCAGCCTCTTCTGCCAGTTTAAGGGCGATTTCAACCTGTGCGGGACCATTCGACTTCCATTCGAAAGGCAATAACACGACATCCGCCTCATCTATAGAGGATACCAAATCGAAAAAAAACCTGCCTACACGGGAATACTCGTCAAATCTTCCCGCATCCTTTTCTCCGTTGGGTTCAGGTATGAGGCCCCAGAATGGATAGAGCAACACCACGTAGCGGTCGTGTTCAAATAAAGCCGCATTCGCGGCAAAGATCTTCAATTTCCTATTCATTCCCAGACCGGTAATGCTCCCGTTCTTGACAAATCTCCTCAACTAAATCAAGTATCCCCTGTCCAATATCAATGAATTCCTCAGGCACGAGTTTTTTTGCCTGTTTAGGCGTATACCTGTAAGGCGTAAGACTATAGTGGTCATTTGCTTTCATTCCTTCCGCGAATTCAACCTGCTGAGGCAATCCGGCAATCTCAAAAATCATTTCTATCAGCTCGGCAGAACTGAGTATCTGATTGCCTGTTACGGTAATTGCCTGATTCTTATATGCACTGTCCAATATTTTTACGCTCAATCGCGCGGCATCCAAAACATGAATATATTCCCTCCGCTCATTCCCCGAGCCATGATAAGAGAGCCTTCCCTCTTTGATTATTTGACTTACATAGCTCTTTAGTCCGTTCCACCCGTGCGCGCGAGGCCCATACAATGATCCGTAGCGCAATAACGAGTATTCAAGGCCGAACTTCTCGTAATATGTTTCAATAACTATCTCGGCGGCCTGCTTGCTGGTTCGATAAAATGAGCCATACGCGCTGTATACATACATTGTAGAAGCATATAAAAAGCGCTCTACCTTTGCCTGAAGTGCCGCTTCAAGCACATTCGTTGTCCCCATTACGTTTATGTGTATTGTGTCGTAGGGACGAGCGGCGGCTTCCCCGATATCGGCGACGCCGGCAAAGTGGTAAACATACTTTGCATCCTTAAGCGTGCTTGTTACAGTGTCCCTGTCCAGAACATCACCGACCACCATCTTCTGGTCTTTACGCAGCCATGGCGAAGGCCGCCCGTCGAGTATCGTTACGGCAAAACCCTGGTTACTAAGCTCATCGGCGACATGGCTCCCTATAAAACCTGAACCGCCAATCACCACAACTTTATCCATATATGACATTCTCCCGTTAACCACTTCCTAAGAATACTTTTTACATCAAACTTTAGCTTCGGCTCTTTGCAATACCCTTCCCTCTTCAAGCACATACAAATAATCCGCATACTTCACTGTCGATGCTCTGTGTGTAACGATCAATATCGTCATCTTGTGATGCATTCTGGTGAATAAGGCATCAAGGATCTCACTCTCAGTTTTAAGATCAAGCGCGCTTGTAGCTTCATCCAGAATCAGCATTTCCGGCTGCATCAGTAAAGATCTCGCAAGCGCCACCCGCTGTTTCTGTCCTCCTGACATACGCACCCCGTTTTCGCCGACCAGAGCATCCAACCCATCTGGAACCTTCTGAACCATGTCACTAAGTTGAACAATATCGAGCACCTCATTCAAGCGCTTCTCTCCTTCATCGGGCGAACCGACAAGCAGGTTCTCTCGAAGCGTTCCCGCAAAAAGGGTTGTTTCCTGGCTTACATAAGCAACTTTAGAACGAAAGGATTTATAGTCAAGCGCCTCATGACTGACCGGGCCGTACTTGATGGTGCCTGCCTCCGGATGCCATAAGCCGAGCAATAAATCGAGCATTGTAGACTTTCCCCGTCCTGATTCACCGATAATAGCCACAGTCTTATTGGGAGGAATTTCCAGGTTAACGTCTTGCATTATCTGCTTTCCATTTGAATACGAAAAAGTCACATGCTCAAAGCGAATCACGGAATTGGAGATGTATTTATCGCTTCCAAAGACTTCCTTTTCAACTTCCAGTTGACGTATGCGTCTTTCAAGGGCCTCATAAATCGGAACTTTCGAAGCAAAAGCCGCATAATCTGCTGATATCGCGGTTATCTGCGGAAGCATGCGGGAAAAGGCGGCAAACAGGACAATTAGTTCAGCATACCCAAGATGCAATGATTTATGAAACACGAGCAATGCTACGAGTATAAGAAAGATGCAGCATTGCGCCCAAGCTCGTTGTGTCTGGGCCCTCCATGCCATCCCGCGCGCCTGTCGGACCATCAACTCTACAATGTCATTGTACCGATTCTTAACAGCCCGGTACAGCATCGACGATTTCAGGAACTTTCTGTTCTGCTGTATAGTCTGGACGAATTCAGCAAACTCCTTCTGAGTGGTGTTTCGCCTGGACGAGATGGTCTTGATTTTTTGCGACAGCAACAAGTTGGTTGTGATAAGAATTGTCAGCACAAGCGCAGCTGCAAGAGATCCCTTCCAGCTCACATAAACTGCAATAACAAGATACGAGGCCGCCTGGATTATTGTGGCAATAAGGCGGAGAGACTGGAAAATAGTCTCCGACCAGGCCGCGGCCTCATTATAAAGAGCATGGTTCATTTCTCCGCTGTGATGCTGAACCATCCATGGCCAGCGAACATGGAGATAACCGTTCAACAGCTTTAAACTGCTGTAGGCATAAAGTTGATACTGCTTGAATTGTCCTAATAGTACCACAGTGGAATCCAATACAATGCCGCTGACCACAAGGATTGACGTTATAGCAAGTATTGACTGGAAAGAAGGCTCAATGCCGATTGATACCATACCTGTATTGATAATATTTAGGATAGGATCTGCAACTTGTGCAATGGTCTTGCCCTCGAGCATCTTCAAAACAGGAATAAGCAGCGGAAGACCAATGATGCCGGCTATGCCGCTTGCAAGCTGCAGCATAATTATAAGCCATGCATCAGGCACTCTTCTCGCAATAGCAATGATCTTATAAAGATGTTGTAAAATATGCGTCATATACAGGACCTGATGATATTTATAAAATATTCCGCCCTTGCATGGCTGGTATGATATTTCAGAGCGTGGATATGCCCCGCCCTGCGTATATGGTCCGCCTCATCTGGGCGACTGTATAGCCATCGTATGACGGATTCAAATTCCTGTCTGGTATCGAATGCAACATAGTGCTTCCCCTCAATCGGCGCATTGGGTATCTGCAAGGCAATGCGCTTGCTGATAAGAAGGCTGCCCATACCAAGAATCTCCCAGAACCGCAATGTGTCGAAGCCACCTCCGGGCACGCTGATACATGCGCGGCTGTTTCGGATCTGCTCATAATAGGAGCGATTCTGCATGAAGCCCGCGCCGCGGAGCTTTGCGGCGGCAGGATGACAGGCCCCGTGGTCAACCATCCATTGCACATCGGCGTCTGTTGGAGGGGTGGTTCCAATAAACATGCGAGGATAATTCATTGTTCTCAAAAGTTCGATCAGCTCGGCCCGATCGGCCAGGTGCGGCGTAATCATGCAGGAAAGCTCAAATTCAGGCTTGTCATTGAGCTCGCCCTGGAAGCGCTTCTCAAGCCCCATGGGAAAAGAGTAGACCCTGTTTTTTATGGCCTGCAATAAGAGATTGTGTCCCGCATGAAGCCATGTATTGCGGCTGGCCATGGAGTGAAAGAAAGGAAACGGCAGCAGGGGATGAGCCCTGAGTTCGCCCCATAAGCCGACATGGCGCGGATGGAGAGAGCCCCATAAATGTCTGAGCGTCCTGTTCGTCAGGTATAACTCTCGTTTAAAGATGAAGTCATAGGCGAATAAATCGTGGAGGCGTATTCCCAAGGCCGAATCATCCCCGCCTTCCATGCGTACTCTGAGCCTGTCCTTTGCCTTTACCGACCAAAAGATATCGGAGTCAACATAAGGGCGGCTCCCCAGAATGACGACCTCCGCCTCATGGTTGCCATAATCTATAGCGTCCCATTTAGGCAGAACCTGATCTGGTCGCGCATAATTGCCCAGTGTAGTACATCGCAGCTCAATATTGTTAACTGATTGCAGCCCTTCGATATGCAGCGCTGTAACTAAATCGTACTTTGGGCTGTTGACATAAAGTATCTTACATACTGGCATACTTCATCAATCTTTCAAATAAGTAGTCGACAGCACGCCGAGCCCGAGACCAGAACCATCCGCCGGTCAGCAGCAAAAACCAGACGATCTTCGAGGCGCTCTCATTATACTGGGAGTTATAGCGCAATGCCGCGCCAAGGGGATATCCCCACCCTTGCATTACTGCCTGCCGATTGACTGCCGAAAGCATAGTGCAATATTTCTCTGCATCGACCATTCCTGTTTCATGCATTATTTTCGGGATACGGTAGAAGTCGTGATATTTTCTCGTTACATCCAACAGCGCAGCCCTGCGTTGAAATCCGGTTCCGATATAATTCACCAGAGATCTGCCGCAGAGAAAGCCGAATCTTGCGCCCGCATGTGCGAGCTTCAAATAGAGCTCGGATTCCGCACAATATTGCAGGTTAACATTAAAACCACCTACTTTTTCATACAGCGCCATTCTCATCCATGTTGTCGAGAGATGCATCTTGGAAAAGCCTCTCTCAAAGTCATTCAAGAAGCCTTCAATATAGCCTTTGCCGTCGAAAAGCCATAGATCACCATCCTGTTTTATATTCGGTATCGATTGGATAAATGAGGCAGATGGCGCAACTTCTACAAATCTGTATTCAGGATCGTAACAGTCGATCCATCCACTAAAGACGTCAAGATTATGTTTCTCTATATAATGACGTGCAACTTGAAGGAAATCCGGCTTGAACCAGTCATCGTGCCCGAGCATCAAAATGTATGTGCCGCGTGCCATGCTCATTGCTTTATGCCAGGCAGGGATTGCCTTAGAAATACGTTCCGTCTCTTCAATAATGCGAATGCGTTCGTCCTGAAGCTCACGGATAACCTCACCAGTGCCGTCTGAAGAGCCGTTATTGTAAATAACAAGCTCCCAACCCGTGAATGTCTGATCAATCACGGATTGGATAGCTTTCCCAATATATTTATCGCCGTTGTATACGGGAAGACAAATGCTGAAAAAAGGAGCGCTCATATCTGATTACTGTTTTATAATAAGGCAAGTCTTAGCTTGGGTATCATAGCCTGCCCAGGGAAGATAATGGATCTCTTCCTTTACAATATTTCTCAGATAGTTGTCTATGAAGTCTTTCACATGGTTTGCATCCCGTGCGGGATCATTGTTTGATCGGTTATAATCATGAAAAACGATAAAACCGCCGGGATTAACCATGTTGTATGCATACATGGCATCCCATGCAAGCGCCGGATAACTGTGTCCTCCATCTACATATGCCAAGTCGAATGTGGAAAGATTTTCCGACAGCAGGTAAAAGGAGTTTTTTTCGTGGAAAATGATCCTCTCATGAGCTATTTTCTCTGCAAACGAATTCTCTTCGCCGCCCCTTCTCCATGCAAGAGTATTATAATCCCTATCATTCTTCGGCAAGTCGAATGTATGGAGACGCGCATCAGGGAAAAGAGAAGCAAGGATTACGGTATTGCCTCCATTGCCCGTGCCAATTTCGAGTATAGAGCGTACGTCCCGCTTATGAAGAGAAAGAGCGGAGAATATCAAAGCTTCAAGCTGTTGGCCTGAATCACTTTTGAAGTACAGGCATTCTCCCCCTGTCGCCTCGCGCAAGTGTTTTTCAGCGTTCTCATATTGTATCCCGAGATTTAAGAAAAATTTCTCAAGCTCCGCGCGATAGTCGTAGTCCTTCCGTAGCGAAGGCATCAGCAGTCGTTTAATGCGGCGAGCAAGGGATTTCATCAGTATTTCCTCATCTCAAAGTCCTGGAATATGTGATTAGAAAATACGATTTTATCTATTGGAATCCTCTCGTACGATATCACTAAGCCATCCAGATACAGTCTGTTATATTCTTCTATCAAAGAAGCGTTAGATAAATTCCCCCGATCGTGACTATGACCGGTATCCAGATTACATACTACGGATTTGGAGGGGCACACCATTAAATAAGGAACACGGCTCTTTCCGTGTTTGTTAGTCCTCTTTCTGTGTATATACTTAGCAAGTAAGATACTAAGCAATTCCTGCCCATATATGCCGTATTTCGTTTGAATTTTCATCAATACTTTATCCGTTAGACGTAATAACCCGAACGAGATGGGGGAAAGTTCAAGATGTTCCTGAAGAAAATATAAAAACCCTTTTCCTTCAATTTTTAGAAAATTATCTTTGCCGAACCTGTCAAAGAAATCAATATACATCGCTCTTCTGTATATTTGTCCTGTTGTCGAAAAAAAACATGACCAGTGGGGCACATTTAAATTTTCTGGCCATGCCCACAATAGATAATCCCAATCATTACAATCATTTAAACGTAACCAATGAGAATATTTTGGGATTATGAACCTCGGTTTCCCTGTCGAGAACAAAGATGCAGCATGCCCCCGTGGCATATCGGAGGCCACTCCATCACCAGCGGTCACTGATACTTGATCAGTCAGATTATCTCCCAGTCTGATTGCACACGATAAAACATCGCTGTTATCAAAAAAATAGCGGGATGCAGGGTGATTGACAAGATCGTATTCCTTTAGAAAAACATCATCGTCTACCAGCGGCATTATATAATCTGAATCTCCCGTGTTCATCGCTGCTTCGTAGACTTCAGTAAGCGAGCTGCGCCGTTTGAAAACAATCTCCTTCGAGTTTTTCCTTAATGAGGCAAAAGCCTCGTCCTGAAACACTCTTTGCCTTAAAAGCTGGTATCCGCTGATATAATCTTCTGTGCTGCCCTGCCACGAAATCGTAATTCTTCCCATGCACTTCAGATGCTTAGCCATGCTCTCAAGAAGCAAATGGAGTTGCATCGGGCGGTCTTTAGATGGAATCAATATATCTACATAGGGAACCATATGCTATATCTCCATAGGCAGTAAGTGTCGCAGACAAAAATACCACATATCTTTAAAAATCACTACCATCCCAGCCAAATATATATTTCATAGATTGTACAAATAGTTGGGGCATTTATTCCCAAAATAATATGTCCTGATTGATATTATTTATTATATCTTCTTTGATCTCCTGGTTATAAACACCGGACCTGAGAATGACAGCCGCATTCTTCTCGTTTCCAAGAATTTTTGGTGAGCGCACCATGCAAGAGGTGCCATACAGCCGCTTCCCTTGTTTTACGGGGTCATTATCGAGAATGCTTTCTATCCTATTTTCATTCAGTCCGAATCCGATCAGGTACTGTGAGAATACATGCCCACCAAATAAATATACTTTCCCCTTGTGCATGTTTATCTTACGATGCAGATCTGCAATTAGATCATGGTGGAATGAAATGTAATCATTGAATAATTTCCTGTTCTTTTCTCTTTGATCAGGAAACATTCCTCTGTTAGCATCCCCATCCATTTTTTGTGCCGCATAAAAAATTGAATGGTCATCAAGGAAATAATTCTTTTCCACAACCCTGAAGCCATTTTCCTCCAGAAGGAAGTCGATAAACGGTTCTGTCAAAAAAACAGTATGCTCAAAATTAATACAGTTAGTATACTTTCTCTCTAGCATCACCTCGAGTCTGGGGACGGAAAAAAGATGCATTTTCCCAGCACTGAGTACATGACCAATAGCAGCCATGAATTCCCGAGGCTCATATATATGCTCCAGAACATGCGAATGGACAATCGCATCGATGTGGCGACCCGGCGTGAAAGAGTGATCAAACAATCCCCGGATTACCTGAATATTCTTCCCAGGTTCAATTGTCGGATTCGGTTCAACTATTGTCCAGTTCACATCCGGATCAAGGCCAATATAATTCTTTGCGAGGATACCATGTCCAGCGCCTATTTCCAGGGCATTTTTTATTCTATACGCAAAGAGGAACTCAGCGAATGCCATGTGATGATGCTGCCAGAGTCTGCCCGTTGAGCCTGACCCATGTGAAGCTGAATAAAGCACCTCCAATGGAATCAATGGATTCAGCTGTAGTGAGCCGGTGCTTCTGCTGATCCACCAACTCATATCTGTTCTGAGATCATGCTCGGGCGAATGGTCCACACATCCCATAAAGATAGGAAAGTCTTTGAACGAGTAGAGCAGTTCCAGATCCTCTTTACCTGTGATCACACAAAGGTTGCGATCAATGAGCTTCATCAGTTTTTCTCTAATTCCTGTTTCAGCATTCTTTTGCCCAGAGAATACAGAAGCAGACAATAGGGGTAGTGATGAAGTGCTGCGATATTAAGATAGATAAGCGCGGTAAGCGTTCTAACTTTTTTGACATCGAATCCGTTCTGAGCTAGCCAGTCTTCGAAATACCGCTCGCATTCGACCAGAAGCTGTTTTCTATGAAAATCATAACGAATCTCTCCGTTAGCCCATTTGGTCCAATACTGATTTTTCGTAATTAATTCATGGGATATAATAAGGCCGTGCATCAATTTCGCAAAGTCATAATAGATATCACCAGTATCCAGGGAGCCTCCAAATTCCTGCCGCCAGTCAAGGAATACGAAGCGCTCATTCTCAGGCGCCCACAGAATATTCTCAAAATGAAAATCGCCGTGAAAGCGCCCGGCCCACCCCTCACTTATCCATTCCCAATTGACTGCGTTTAGGAGATCATCCATCGTCGGCATCGCCTCGCCGTTGATGGTTTCATTTCCATCACTCTTCTGAAATGTTCGATAAAAAAGCTTTATCCGCTCTGCTGTCTTATCCCTGTAGAAGCGAAGGCAGGTTTTTCTGAATGATAAGGCACTCTCTCCCCTCAGTTCATGAAATTCCCAGAACCCTTTGCACCCGTCCAGCAGATGCTGGAATAAGGGAAGCGTGACGACTTCGGAGAGAACGTTCCCTTTTATTTTTCTGTAGCAATACATATGGGCGCTTGCATTAACCACATCTGGTGTGTATCCGCCAAGATGCCGAACGCGCTCTACTCGGTTGCGGATAAACTCCCGGTCATCCGAAAACTTCACCACCGAATCACCGATAAACCAGATGGCCTCATTGGGCTTGTCCAGGATATTCGGCGCATCAGACTCTCTATAAGCTTCTCGAGTCTTTTCAAGCGTTAGGGGATTCCCGGTATCGTGCCATGTAAAGCCATACGCGCGAACTCCGCTTTTCAGAAGCCAGCGCAAACCATGTACTTCACCGGTTCCAATTGCGACACATGAACCACTCTCCATGGAATCCCAAAATAGTTCGTGATCATGGATGCCGGCAAGTCCGATATACGCCTGCAAATGGTTACCCGGCTCGCCCTTTTCATAAATTCCGGTCACTCGGCCTTCTTCGACACCTACTGTCCGGTACTGAGCCAGGTCGCTGACGTGTGCATAACCCATCCAATTGTGGTCCGGAGCTGGTACCGGCTCTTTTACAAGAGTATCGCAGGAGATAAACACAAAGGGCTCCTTTAGATAATTCCTGCAACTCAAAAGACTCAGCCCGAGCCCCGAACCAGGCCCTTCATAAGGAGATACTTCAGAGAAAAAAAATGTCCGATCAGGATATGCCAGGCCCAGAAATTCACGCACAAGGTGTCCCTTGTGACCGAGTGCTATGACAAACTCCGTATCTTCAGGAAAAAACTCAATGAAATGAGAAAGGACGGGCCGGTTGGCAATGCCTACAAGAGATTTATTGATATATCTCGTGAGATTTCCAAGCCGTGAACCGGTGCCTGCTGTTGGTATGCAAACCCTGTAGCTCACTGTGTTGCCCGCTGGTAATCGTCGCTCAGACGCACTACGTCTTCCATCTCGGGGGTGCTAGCTTCAAGATAGACCGCATCTTCTGCAGCCTCCATCCTGTGGACAATCTCCGGCTTAAGGGTAATACTTTCACCCGCCTCAAATATCCTTGACTGCAAATTGTTTTTATTCTCTCCATAAACAATCCTCAACTGCCCCGAAAGCACATAGATCGTTTCCTGTTTGATTTTGTGATATTGAAGGCTGCAGCGGTGGCCTTTCCACATCGTAAGTTTTTTCATCATATAACGATTGTTAATCTCAATGACCTCTTCTTTACCCCATGGTTTATCGATGATTTTCAAATTTTACCCCTTTCTTATCCTATACGCGAGCGATCTCGCAATGTGGTTCAAATCAATGTGATGTGGAAAGAACACATTTTTTGCATACTGGATTTTTCCAATACTCCCCATTTTTATGCATCTGTCGCAATGTAACAAGGACAGTGCTGTTCCACGCCTCATTGATTGTCATTTGAGGCAATTCCCCAGGCATTATTTCACCAGCATGCCCGACATGGCCTACTGCGGATGAGTTGTTGGTAACAGAAGTTTTTATTCTTGCAATTGGCATCTGGGCGCCATAAAAAGCACAGCAGGGAAGCATGTCGCCGTTATACCGTATCGTTAAGTGACAAAAGGGCTGGCTGCATTTAAACTCAGTCATATTATTGTCTACATGTTTATCCGAACAAGACGATCCTATATCTATAAAATCCTGTATTCCTATCGCATCTGCCTTGCCTTCCCAATATTTAACAAACTGCTGCAATTCATGTGCGTTTGTCTCTGTTTTTACATAATTGACGCGAAGTGTTGGCAGCGTGGCTCCCATATCATTTCTAATTTGCAAAAATCTGAGTACATTATCCAGAACCTTATGAAAATCTCTGCCCGGGCGTATTTTATCGTATGTCTCCTTCGTTGTAGCATCAATAGACACTTGCAACCTTAACAGTCCAGATTCAATCAGTTCTCGTGAAACCTTTTCTGTTAGAAGAGAACCGTTTGTACTGAAATACATATCTAAAATTCCTGCCTTCCTCGCATAGGAGATAAAGTCCTTAATATCAGGCCTCATTAGCGGCTCATTTATGTAATTCAAACGTACTGCTTTTAATCCACGTATTACACCTTCATCGATAATCTGTTTATATATGTCAAAATCGAACCAGATCCTAGCCCCCTTATTGTTTCTTGCTTCAGTCCTATACGTGCACATAGGGCATGAATAATTACATGAGTTATTTAATTCAAAATCAAGCTGAATAGGATATTTGGGTACCTCCAAGAGCGAAGCTGCCTTCTCCCACTCGCGGCGGTAGTTATCATACTCTAGTTTATTCACTGCCTCTCTGACGGCCTCGAAACAGTTATTTTTGGAATAGACGGTAGTAAATTCTTTATTATCAGGCTTTCTAACGATATCCACGGAATCCCTCCCAGTCGCACTTATTAAACTGCAGCTTTATATTCTGCAAACTTTCACTGATAAATTTGCTTTGTCCCCCCCCTGAAAGGATTAGTTCAACGCTATACTTCATTGATTTGTAAAGCTATAATTTTATTATTGAGATATGTTAAATCTCTCACTGTATGACTGTTCAAAATATCATTGTTTTCTTCAGTACGTCGTAAAATAAAATGAATTCCAGATTCTTCCGCCGCCCTCAAGTCCGATTCTGCATCTCCAACGAAAACGACATCTCCCTTTTCCCATCTGTTTTCCGTCAGAATATAGTTAATGATTTGCGTTTTGGTTGCGGGGGTTCCGAAAATTCCTTTAAAATATTTATCTATCTTCTTATGGCGCACAATTTCATTCAACTCATCCTGCGGAGTACCCGATGCGATGAAGAAAGAATATTCGTGGTAAAAAATGCCCAAAAAATCCTCTGCTCCTCTCACGAAAGCGGCCTTTTTGATTTCATCTATGACTATCATGGAGAGTTCTTTTCCAAGTTTTACTCCCGTTTCTTCAGAATAAGGCTCATGAAGGATGTTCTCGTAAATATTTTTGAATTTAACATAGCGGGAGATTCCCGCATTTCGCAGGTGATATTCAACTATTTCATCGGATTTGTCTGGCCGGTGAGAAAAGAGCTTTCTAAAAGCTTCCGTCTTAATATGCGCTGACTCCACTAATACACCGTCAAAATCAAATATAATGGCCTTTATCACTCAAATACTCCTATTACCGTACATGGGGCGCTATCAACGTCTGCAACTCTTAAGGGAAAAACCAAAACTTGTCTGAGCCCGCGCAAATCAAACGACAGATCCATATCCTCTATTATTAGAACAGGGGCATTGCTTCCTTCCGGATCAAGGAATTTTCTATGGGCCTCACGCCCCATATCTCTGTTCTTATATGCAGACAGGGAAATAAAATCAAAACCTATCGCCCGTACATGAGGATACTTCTCCCTTAACCACTCCCCCACGTCGGAATGAAACCCGGGATTGCATCTGCTGTATATTTCTGTGCCTCTGAAACGCGAAAAATTACTTTGTATCAAAAACAGATCAACGCCTCCGGGAATTTGCCCTATATCTTCAGGGATGATAATCTGATTCTCTATGAGGGACAACTTGATTATATAAGGTTTATGGAAGAACCATGTACCGGCTGAATAGTCATTTATTTTGGAGCCGCGGTTAAAAAAATGAGATGGACAATCAACGTGCGTTCCAACATGATTTTCAATACCGATCTTAAAGACATTGCATGAATCGCCATTGTCTATAGACTTGACGGGCGCAATCTCTATATAACCATTTGCCCTTCCGTACACAGGCATCTTCTTTTCAATCGCGTAGGAAAGAAAATGCGCTATCATTTTATTCTTCGAGGCCTTTTAAAAGATTTTCTACGGCTTGCTTCTCCATTTCTATTCTTACCTCTTTTGCATAGGAGCCGATATGGGGGGTAAGGATGACATTCTTAAGATTAATTAGGTGGTTATGATAGGGTTCTTCTTCGAAAACATCTAACGCAGCACCCGCCAAATGTCCGGATGAGAGCGCATCATAAAGGGCGCTCTCATCAACAATCCCGCCCCTCGAAATATTTATCAGCCAACTGCCTTTCCTCATTTTTTCGATCTCTTTTCTGCCGATGACAGGGACAAAATCTTTCTTTGCAGACACATGCAAGGTGATGATATCAGCCCATCCGAGCATATCCTGCAAACTCATCTCGCTGCATGTTAAGGTGCATTTCTTCTTTTGTAGGTCACAATATGCGAGTTCAACCTGAAAACCGCTTAAGAGTTCGGCTGTTTTCTGTCCTATTGAACCAAAGCCGGTTATGCCTATTTTTTTGCCATTTAATAAATTCCCCATTATTTTTTGCCATTTGCTTTCACGTATTTCTCTATCCATCAAAGAGACGTTTCTTAACAAATTCAGGATAAGCCCTACTGTAAGTTCAGCAACGGCAAGAGTGGGGGCACCCGGAGTATTGAATACCTTTATTCCCAGTTTGTCGGCAGCTTTAATATCTATATTGTCCAGCCCAGTTCCGCAGCGTGATATTACTTTTAACCGTTTCAACCTTTCAAGCGTGTCCTGATCGTAGTTCTCCGTCCCGGCAATTATTCCAGCTGCATCCCTGCAAAGATCATCAATTTCCCCCTTTACTAATTTCCTTCCGGATTGATTTAAAACAATATGAAACCCCTTCTCTTCCAACCGGCCCAATACTGTACCGCCATATTTTCCAAAAGATGACGTTGTCACTGCGATTTTATGCATTTTCACAACCCTTTCATCGAGATATTCATATCTTAAATGCGTTCAACTCGGGATGAAATTCAAAAAATTTCTCATACATGAACTTGGCGTACATTTGCATCGTCCATCTGCTGTTAAAACCGTATTTTCGCCTCATCCACGCCTTGCCTTCCTCGACGTAGAGCCGCAGATTTTGCTCGTAGGGCTCGGTCTTTATCAGGTCAGCTTTATTCAAGAGATACGATTCGTTCTCCTTGGTCCAAACCTTCGTCGTTATGGCCGCAGCCCAATCGTTTGCGTATCCTTTCGCGAGAAGCTCCTGTTCGGCTCCGTATCCCCTGAAATTGCTTCCGTCAAATATGAAATTCAGATGGTTCGGATCGTCGGATTCCATTATGCATTCAACAAAACTCCTACGGATAAGATATGCTGTGTTGTGAATGTACCAAAAATATTTGGTTGGGCGCTCATCCAACAGCAGACGCTCGCCCCAGTTCCGCGAGCATGGCGACAGCAAACCCACCAGAGGATGAGCGTCCAATTCCTCCAGCAACGGCCCGAGTACAGTTTCTTTCGGGAATTCCGTATCATTGGTCAGCAAAAAAAAGAAATCATATTTTGCGAAACGCTGATTTTTCCATAGCTGGCTCAGACCGTAATTCATCCCCCGTGAATAGCGTAGACCGTGTTCCATAGCTTCGTCCCAATTTGCATGCCATGACATATATCGTGACAACTTATCGGCATCGGACCCGGCCTCCACTACGTACAAGTCAGTTACGTCACCGTCATACTTAGTTATTTGTTCACAGAGCCGATCAGTCACATCGGGAAGATTTCTATTAAGAACAATTGTGGCAACCCTGCTCATAGAGACCTTACCAGTCGAAATGCCGTCATGTATCGCATAATGCTTGACTTGACGCAGTTCTTGAGAGCATCATCAAGCTCAATACCTTTCGTGTTTAAACAGTGACGGGCTTCTTTTTTTATTTCCTCGCACTCATCTTTCGCGAAAATATAGTGCCCAGCGATGATGGCCCTGTCTCGATCCGTTGCTTTTGTACCGGGCAGCATCCACTTTTTCCATTTGCCCGAATCGAGGGCAAGCTGAAGGAAGCGCTCCGCTAGCTGCTCCATCCTGTTTTCTTCAAGCACGCTTAGCAGAGCGCGCGTCTCGGCGACTCCGAATTCCGGGGCTACGTTTGTCGCATGTATACCCAGACGCGGATGCCACTGCAATGCCTCGTCCGAGAGATAATCGGCATTATGCTCTTTTATGAAAATACTGTGCCGATTGCAGATTTCTATCACCTTCGGAACCTGAATTTCCGCAGGGAGTTCATTGGCGACGCGGACCGGAGAATCAAACGAACCGACGTTTCTCGTTTCCATTACGCGGGTCCCCGTCTGGATCACGATAAAACTCGGAAGCGGCAAATGGTTTCGTTTACAGAAACCCCGTAATTTCTGAAGTACGTACTCAAGCTCTTCCTGTGTATTGGTACTGCCGCTCTGTTCTTCCGTACCGACCTCAAAAATGATTTCCCTCCTGAGTTTCTGCGCGTGCGTCCAGCAATACTCATAAAGTTCGTATATTCGTTCCAATATTTCGTCGAGCGGAGGGATCCCATGAATATCGATACTCGTATCAATGTGCAGCATTTGAAACCCGGCATCAATATCCGCGCGAAAAGATGCCTTGGCCGATTCCATTGCGCGCCGAAGACTCATGCCGGCGGCCTTTTCCTTCTCGCTTTGCCACGGGCCGCCGTGATCTCTCGCCAAAATGATCTTGCCTTGTTTGTCCTGATTGATCACGTAGTCTGCATATTCCGCTGTAGCCCAATTATTTACGTATCCCCCGCCGAAATCCTCGGAATCAATCTGTCTCCTGCTCGCAACAAGCATGATCGGCACTCGGTAATAATTGCTGAGCTCAATGGCGGCATCTATGCAGTTTGTGCTCATAGGGCCGACACTCAAGAGAGTGCATTTACGCCCCATGTAAAAACTCTCTAATCGTTGTCTAATCATACTGCCCACTCTCCAGAAAGCTTGATCTTATACTCTAGAAGTTCATCCGAGTCATAAGGCTTAAAGAACGCGTTTAGTATATGCAGACAGGCTTCAGCCACAGCCCTGTCTCCGCCCGAGCGTTGAGTAACATAGTTAGCATGTTTCTTAGCAAGAGGGTCTGCGTTGGCAGGCGCGATCGAATAACCTACTCTTTTCATGACATAATGATCGAATATTCCATCACCCATATATATGACGCTTTCAAGCGGATAACGCTCTGAAATCCAGTCGATTCTCCTTATTGTACTCACCAGGTCCAATTCATATTTCATATCGTCGATGATTCTTTTTTTGCTTATACTGAATCCTCTTTTGTCGCCGGATACAAAACGGATTTGCATAAAAGGCTTCAGGAGTGAAAGCCCGTCATTATCATCGGGCCCAAAGACTTTCATGGCTTTTCCCTGATCTGTATATAAAATGTGCCCGGTCGTCATAACTCCGTCAACGTCTAAAATGAATACCGCTGGTTTATTTTGCATATTAATTAACCTGTGAAAATAAATTTCTCAAACATGAACTATTTGCATCTCCATCGGCTGTCAATACCGTATTTCCGTCTTATCCTATTGCTGAAGTAACCATGTCCGCAATGTATTTCGTGGTTTCTTCGGACTGCAAAGGTTCAATGGGAAGGCTGACGACTTCCCTAACTGCCTGCTCTGATTCCGACAATCCCCCACCGGTTTTGTACTTGCCTTCAAAAACTTTCATTTTGTGCAGCGGAACCGGGTAATAGACCATGCTGTCAATTCCCCTATCCTTCAGCTTCCTCTGGAAATCATCCCGTACGGCGTACAATATTCTTAACGTATATTGGTGATATACATGATCAGCATTTGCGTTTGATGCCGGGGCAACAAGTCCTTTTACATCAAGAAATGCCGATGTATACTGTTCTGCGATTTTTTTTCTTTTTGAATTGAATTCATCGATATATTTATGCTTTGCAAGCACTACGGCTGCCTGTAATGTGTCGAGACGTGCATTATAGCCAACGTGGTCGACGTTGTATTTGTCTTTTCCCCCGTGTTTGAGAAGCATTCGGAGAAGACTTGCGATATTATCGTCATTCGTCGACACCATTCCTCCGTCGCCGAAGCCTCCGAGATTTTTGGATGGGAAGAAGCTGAAACAACCAGTCGTACCGATCGCGCCGAGTTTTGTATGTTTCCACGTTCCACCGTAAGCCTGCGCAATATCTTCTACGACAAACAGATCATGCTGCTTGGCTATTTTCATGATATTGTCCATATTGCAGGCTTGTCCGTAAAGATGAACGGGAATTATTCCAACCACATGAGCCCCTGCGGGAGATGATAAGTAATCCTTGATTTTGTTCGTATTCATGTTGAACGTGGCTGGATCAATATCAATAAACACAGGCGTGGCGCCTGAACGCAGGATAGAATCGCCTGTTGCAGTAAAGGTAAAAGGAGTTGTAATGATTTCGTCTGTCTTTTCGAAGTACTCTTGTCTTTTCAGCTTGATCGCCAAAGCCCGAAGCGAAAGAACAAGTGCTTCGGTGCCCGATGACACTCCGATACAATGTTTTACCCCTAGAAATCGTGCGACTGTATCTTCCAGTTCTTTAACTTCGGGACCGAATATCCATTTTTGATGTTCCAGACAGCTTGCAATCGCGGCATCAATATCTTTTTTCATGTAACCATATTCAAGCTTCAGGTCAAGCATGGGAACCGGTCTCATTTTGTGGTCATTGCCTCCAGTTTTTTATTGTTTAGGATGTAACCCAAATTGCAAACCTTACAAATTGCTTTATTCTTCTTCAAGGCAAGCTTTTCGCCACATCTGCATATCCATCCGGCTTGTTTCGCAGGATTCCCATATACCATGGCGAAGTCAGGCACATCCTTGGTGACAACTGCACCCGCACCTATAAAAGCATAGCTACCAACGGTATTACCGCATACAATCGTAGCGTTTGCACCAATCGTAGCACCGCTTTTAACTATGGTTTTTTGGAGTTCCTTCATGCGCGGTATTTCGCTCCTGGGATTAAATACATTAGTAAAGACCATTGATGGTCCACAGAAAACATTATCTTCGAGGATTACCCCTTCATAGACAGATACGTTGTTTTGAATTTTAACGTTATTTCCTATAATCGCATTCGGACCAATAACAACATTTTGGCCGATCTTGCAGTTACTCCCGATGTGGGAATCCTTCAATACCCGACTGAAATGCCAAATACTGGTACCCTCGCCGATCACGCTTGACTCGTCAACCGTCGAAGTAGCATGTTTAAAAAAACATCTTTCTGCCTCGCCCGGAACCACAGACAGCCCATGTTGATCAAGTGACCGCTGACAGGCGTTCAGCACTTTTAAAACTCTGAGACCTTCTTCGCCGTTCGTCCGAGGAGTAGCCCCTTTTTCAATGCACTCGATAAAATGCCGGCACTCCTCATTAAGAGGCTCCTTGGCTTCATAAGCGATGGCCATGGCATTTTCCTTGACCGGCGTTGGGATGTTACCCTCCTTCCAGTCGATCCGGTGTGGATAGACTAGCAGCTTATCCTCCGCCTTTGCCATATCGTCGAAGACAGCCATGCACTTTGAGCCAACCACAATAAGTTTCTGCTCCTTGTAGGGATGTAGCCAAGAGACAAATATGTGACTCTTGATTCCATTCGGGAACGACAGACTGCTCAGAGTTACGTCGGCAATCTTTTCGGACAAATAATACCCCCCAGTTGTAGAAACGCTCTCCGGCATGCCGCCTGCCAGCGACAGTATTATCGAAATGTCATGGGGTGCGAAGCTCCAGAGGATATTTTCCTCGGCCCTTATCTTGCCAAGATTGAGCCTGTTGGAATAGATGTACTGGATCTTCCCCATCTCACCGTTTTTTATCAATTCGTCTAATTTCAAAAAGGCGGGATGGTATTGAAGAAGATGTCCGACCATTAAAACTAGCCCCTTTCTCCGCGCCAGATTGCTCAGCTCTTTCCCGTGATTTTCAGTAAGACAGAGCGGTTTTTCAACGAAGACATGTTTATCGGCCTCAAGTGCCTGTTTTACCATGTCAAAGTGCATTTCAGCGGGTGTCGATATAACCACTCCGTCAACATCTGAATCCAAGAGGATATCGGTATATCGCGTATAAAGCTTTGCGTCCCGATAATGTTTGAGATTCGGGTTATCGGGATTGCTTTCGCATATAGCGTAAAGCGCTCCCAATTGATACATATTTCTTATCAGGTTCTTTCCCCAGTACCCGGCTCCAACTACGGCAATCTTCTTCATCAAGCTTTCACCACTTTGTCGTTGTTGAAACCGGCTTTAATCGCGTTTCTATAGTCGATGATAAGCTCTGTATGGTCATGGAGCCGCCGAAAGTCATAACCCGAATGATCCGTAGAAACGCGCTTTCCCTCACGACCGCACCTCCAGACGCGCCGCACGCGCCCCCGCAATTGTCTGAAAAGGCGTCGGTTCGGTGTTACGCACGTGGACAACAACATCGAGCGCCTTGCCCTCACTTGATGCATAGCGTGCCGACGTTCCAGAAATTTCCTTATCTCGTTCGTACTCACGCGAGGTCAACAATAGAACATCATAAGCGTAATCAATTCCGGCAAGCGTCCTGTCCATCTCCGCCATCTCCCACTGCTTCATTTCATCGCGGGAATATATGACTAGGCGGCGCGGGTTGAATTTGGCCAATGTCAACGGGACGAAGGTATGGCCGAAAGAGCCTGTTCCGCCAGTGATTAGAATGTTTTTCCCGTTAAGCATATATCCTCCGCATATCCTTTCTAATGCTCCGCCCTCTCGGTTACATATCCGCAGAACTGCGGATAACCAAGAAGGCGCACATCAAGTTTTTGAACTGTTACTTAAGTCTGAGGTCTGATGTCAATAGTGGACACCAATCGGCTCATGCCGCCATCCTCGTTTCATAGAATTTCTTCTCATAAGCAACCGGCGATAAATATTCCAGCCGCGCCTGTCTTCGCTGCCGATTA